>JAEEGL012015434.1_pt1 | contig 20517 bp, 18 predicted proteins | sample 9134231 | NCBI WGS metagenome assembly JAEEGL01 (sample SAMN16246548, study PRJNA631951) | gut metagenome | biome: gut microbiome; feature: rumen; material: fiber-attached | host: Bos | place: Iran: Karaj | collected 2018-10
CGCACACGGGCAGCTGATGACGAGCACTGTTATTGCCCTTCCTATAGCGAAAGAAAACTGTTTTCCGGCGATCATCCAGCCCGCCAGCGTAAGCACGGCGATAGCAAGCACTGCCGGCACGAAAATGCCTGAAACTTTGTCCGCGATCCTTGCGAGCGGCGCTTTCGTAGCGGCGGCGTCCGACACAAGTTTAATGATCTGATTAAGCGTGGTATCCTGTCCGACACGCGTTGCCCTGCAGCGAAGATATCCGGTCTGATTCACGGTACCCGTATACACACCGTCGCCGGGCTGCTTCTCCACCGGAACGCTCTCTCCTGTAAGTGCAGCTTCGTTCACTGCTCCCGACCCTTCGGTCACGACGCCGTCCACAGGGAAATTTTCCCCGGGCCGGACAACAAATATATCTCCTTCTTTTACGTCTGCGACCGGGACTTCACGTTCCGCGCCGTCCCGAATGACCGCGGCCGTCTTCGGCGTCAATTTAAAGAGCCCTTTCAGCGCGTCGGTCGTTCGTCCTTTCGACTTCGCCTCTAAAAGTTTCCCGATGGTGATCAGGGTCAATATCATAGCCGCCGATTCAAAATACAGATTCATGTGGTACGCCATAACGGCTTCGGTATTTCCCTTAGTGCTCTGGTTTACCATCAAAAGGAGCTGTGCGGCTGAATACACAAAAGCGGTGCCCGAACCGAGCGCCACGAGCGTATCCATATTCGGGCCGCCGTGAAACAGCGCCTTAGCTCCGCTGATAAAGAATTTCTGGTTTATCACCATGACGACAGCCGTCAGCATCATCTGAACGACGCCGGAAAATACGGGATCGTCAAACGCGGACGGCAGCGGCCAGTTCCACATCATGTGACCCATCGAGCAGTACATCAGTATCAGAAGGACAACGGCAGATGCGATGAGTCTGCGTATCAGTTTAGGGCTCTCGCGGTCTTTCAGCGCTTCTTCACGCGGGTCAACGGCCCCGCTTTTTCCTGAAGCTGCGCCGCTTTCGTTCACGGCAATATTTTCTTCAGCGCTTAGCGACGCGCCGTATCCTGCGTTTTCGACCGCACTGATGATCTGTTCAGGACTCGCATCACCTTCTACGCCCATAGTGTTCGTAAGCAGACTGACAGAGCAGGATGAGACTCCTTCAACTTTTGAAACAGCCTTCTCAACTCTCGCACTGCACGCTGCGCAGCTCATTCCTGTAATCGTATATTTAGTCATCTAATTTCACCCTGTTTAAAGCACGGCCCGGATCCCGGAAAAACCTTCCCTTTTATGGGCCGCCGGTTTTATGCCATCGTTTTCAGCATCTCTTCAGTCACTTCATAAGAAAGAGGCTCTCCGGAAACAAATGCTCTGAATTCCGAAAGCATATACTCTCCCATGCGCATGACCTCGTTCCCAGAACTGCCTGCGATATGAGGCGTCAATATCACGTTCGGCAGAGAGTAGAATAAATGGCCTTTTTCGGGCGGTTCGGGCCAGGTGACGTCAAGTATAGCCACCATGTCTTTGCGCGCCTCTAAAGCCCTGCAAAGGCCGCTTTCGTCGATCTGGGCGCCCCTGCCCGTATTTATGAACGTGGAATACGGCGGGAGTTTATTAAAAAGCTCTCCTGTCAGCATTCCGCGTGTTGAAGCGTTATTCGCCGTATGATTCGAAACGGTCCTGCACGAGGCAAAAAGTTCTTCAAGAGAATCTGTTTTGTGTGCGCCAAGCTCCTCCGCTTTTTCAGCGCTCAGGAACGGGTCGTAGACCGTTACGTTCAGTCTGTGTTTTAAGAGATTCCTGATCACTCCGCTGCCGATAGCCCCCGCTCCGATTATTCCGACAGAGCAGCCGAAATTCCCCGGAAAGTGTGCGAATATATTTTTAGCTTCAGCGTAGCTCTGCAACTCTTTAGAAACAGCTGAATGGAAGAAACCTTTATTCGCCAGCAATATAAGCGAAGTAGTATATTCAATTACCGGGACAGCATTGGCTTTCCACGCGCTGAACAGTCTTACGCCGCAAGAAAGCAGCGGCCGGGCAAATGACTGCACGGAACCTGCGCCGTAGAAAACGGCTTTCAGCGAAGGAAAATATTTATTAAGAGCCTCTTCGTCCAGAGAAGGAAATCCCCATGTCGTGAAAATGTAATCAACGTCCGAAAGATCGGTTTTACCCAGATCAGCCAGTGAATAAACAGCTCCGGCCTGAAGATTCGCCTCTTCCGTTAAAGCATTGCAAACTTCAGCCGAGTAAACTCTGCCTATATGAATCCTGTCACCCAAAAAAACGGATCTCATAAAGCGCCGTCCTTTTCAATATTTCAGGAAATTTGCTTTATGTTCAAAAGCAGTGATCCGGTATCCCCTGTTTTTGAGCATTCTGCTTTTAAGTATGACCATGTTAGGATCGGTATTCAGCCTCTTCGCTACGTTTTCGACGCTCTCGCCTTCGCGGGCAAGTTCCATAAACTCTTCGTCATCGATCAGCAGCGCGGCAGCGAAGCGGTTTGCTTCGAGTTCAGTCCGGTCAATAAGGTCAACGACTTCTGAATCCTGTATGAAACTGTATTTAGCCTGTTCGCGGTGAAGCTGGTCGTGGCCAAGTTCATGGGCGCATACGAGCCTGCGCATATTGGTATCGAGCCGGTCGCTTAGTACAATGTACCGGTTTCTCTTTATATATACGTACATGCCTTTCAGGGACCCTATGTCGTCAGTCTGCACCGTTATTCCGAGGCAGTCACACAGTTCAAAAGGATCTGAAGTGTAAAATTTTTTTGAAAGAGCGATCGCTTTCTGCTCAATATAATCAACTGCCAAAAAATCACCTCCGGCGGAAGATCGCCGGTATTTTACCATTTATGGAGAACAAAAACAACTGAGAACTCAGAGTTAAGAGTTCAGAGTTAAGAGTTCAGAGTTTAGGGTTCAGAGTTCACACTTCAGAGTTCAGAGCTCAGGGAGTTAAGGGTTAAGGGTTAACAATAAACCAGCAGCCGACAGCTATAAGCCGGCAGCTGTGAACTGAAGTGTCTTAATTTCTTGTTTTCCAGCTCCCGCTCAGTCGTTTTTTCTGTATTTTGCTCTGTTTTTTGCTTTTGAATCCCAGTAAAGTTCGTTCAGTTTGCGGATCACTTTATCCTTATCCTCTTCACTGAGACTTCCGCCGGCGAACATCGCTCCGGCGCTGGCGAGCAGATTTTTAACTTCTTTCGCCGCGCTCATGCCGCCGCGCTCGGCAGCCTCCTGAACGTATCTGTCTTCGTCGGAAAACAGGAAATCGACAGACGTATTGAATATCATAGCAAACCTCGAAATGATCTCCGTCTGCTTAGGATAACATCTGCCCTGCTCGTAATTGATTATAGTCCTCTTAGTAACATCGGCAAGCTCAGCGAGCCTCTCCTGAGTATATCCTGCCGAAAGGCGCAAATCTTTAAGTTTCTCTCCGAACGTCATGGTCAATACCTCCGTGCATAATGTTGGTGAAACAAATTTCACCGACATTATGCACCAAATTTCATGCGTTGTCAATCACTTTTTTTGCCCTTTTTGAAAATTTTTCTGAACAGTATACTTCTGAAAAGGATCAGATTCATGACCGCAAAGAACCCTATAAGAATCAGGAGCGTAAGCAGCGGCTTCGTTGCCGCCAGCGTTGCAAGCAGCATCATGGGGAAACCGAATACGATCGCCGGGAAATTCTGGTAGACCATATTGTCCGCAGCGGGAGTTTTAAAGTCTCCGTCGATCTCGCGCAGCAGTATGACGCCAGTGCTCGCCGTACCGGTCAGCATTCCGTACATCATAAGGAACTGCTCCTGCGGATATTCCGGGAACAGCACTTTTGCCACAAGATAGTTGTAGAAGTAAGTGATGATCATGCCGGTAAAGCCCATTATCAGGATAATGCCCCAGTATTTTTCGAGGAGACCGAAACGAATTGCCGCGATGCCGGCGACGACCATAATGTCAAAGAAGAAATTGCTCGCGCGCGTCATAAGGAAATTGTCCGTATACTCTTTTTTCACGAGCTTCGCTTTCTTCAGAAGCTTGAGCAGCGCCTTTATCAAAGTTGCGCTCAGTACGCCGATCAGGAAGTTGAATCCGAAAATGACCGATTTCATGCCCGGAAGCAGCGCCCCGAGGCCTGTCATAAGCAGATATGTAATAACGTACGCGGCCGCGATCAGTGCGACCTGGATAGTAAGTTTATCGATGCTTTCGTTCATCGGAAGGTCCTGATCAGCAGCCTGGGCGTGCGCCTCGCCGGATGTCTTAGCAGCATCCTGAACTTTTACTTTACCTCTGATCTTAAGAATATTCAGGTGGATGACGCCGCCTATCGACGCGCAGATAAAACCGAGCGCAGCAATTGTCAGGCCGAAGCTCTTCCCGCCTGTAAACCCGTACTCATTCTCAAAAATACCGCCGTAGTTGAGCGCCTGGCCCGTTCCCTGCCCGTATCCGAAAGGAAGCAGCACTCCGGAGCCCGGGAAAAAGCCGGTCACTATCATTGCCGCGACAATAGTAATTCCGAGTCCGAATATGCCCTGAAGAATATACGTTGATACGGTCGTAACGCCGGTATTGAATATTTCGGACGTGCGTTTTTTGGTCAATTTACCGCCGGACGGTTTGAATGCTGAGGCAATGAACCCGAGCGCCAGGCAGTGATAAGTGATTACTTCGAGCGCCGCGGTGCCGTTGTTACCGAAAAGTTCCATATCGAACATCACGTTGCCCGTGATCAATTTATATATCCACGCCACAAGTATAAGCAATCCTCCTGCGAGCACCGAGGTCGGTATGAGAGATTTGCGAAGCAGCGGGATAGATCTTCTAAGAACGTTTGCCGCCAGCAGACTGAGCAGCAGCACGGCGATAATATTAAAACTGCTCCATACGTTAAAGTCCCAGAAATTCTCCATATTCTTCTCCTGTTTTTTTATTGACCGATCTATATTTATAATACATATTCACGTACTTCAAGGCATTGAACCGCTTCCCGCCCCTGATCTGAAGCGTGTTTTTACCGTGGTAGATATTAAGCTTGTTCCTTCCGAGCACTGTCGTCGCGGAAACTTCGCAGAACGGGATCACACTGGCTCCGGCGCCTCCTCCCGACAGTTCTATCCTGTCGCTGAACAATGCAATTTCGACGTCTCTGCCTGTTCTTTCTTTGTTTTTATAGAGATTTACGCGGTAAATATCCGCTTTATCCCTGAACATCGGTTCGGCAGTATATGCATCCGCCACGAGTCCTTTTACGAAAGAATTCTGATAATCGTACCACTCGCCGTAAAATTCGAACGGAAAATCAAATCCTTTTCCGGACAGGCGCTTATCCTCGCCGTATTCGACCGTTCTTCCGCACTTCGTACAGGTCACGCAGTTTTTCTCACTTTCAAAAACCGAAAGACCGCAAAACGGGCAAACGTACGCCGCGCGTTCAATGTATTCCGCCTTTTTCCCGGATATGTATAGCCCTTCCGACTTCCCTTCATCCACGAATAGACCTTCTTTTATGGCTGTGTATAATTCATCGTCGGAAAGCTGTTCGTATTCCTCAGGCTCGATCACGCGGAAAACGTATGAATGCATACTGCCTTTTCTTACGCATGAACTCCATCTCGGCTCCACGCCGTATCCGCCCTCTATCCTGTATAGCAGTACCGGCAGTTTCAGCTTTCTGATAAAAGGAACTACGGATCTCATTATATAGCACGTCCTGCCGCTGTACGTACGGTTCCCTTCCGGAGCCATCGCGATCGTACCGCCCTCTGAAGCGATCTTAACGCAGGTAAGTACGGCCCTCGCGTCTCCCGTAAACTTTTTTATAGGTACGGGCGCTGCGGCGAATCTCAGCAATTTCGAGATCAGGCCGTTAGAAAAAATATCTTCGGAGGCGACGTAATAGACGGGCTTATTAAAAGAGAGAGAGACAAAAAACTGATCTGCAGGCGTCTGATGATTAAACAGAATAAGATACTGGCGCTGTGGTTTTTCATCGAACTTTTCTATCTTAATGTGATATTTATGTTTAAGTACAGGCTTCATCAGCACACCCGCGACGGCGCGGATCACCGAATGCCTCTTCTTTATCCATTTTTTGGGCTTTGACCCGTTCTTCCGCGCTTCTTTCACTTGTTAACTCCGTACTTCTTTATTGGTAAGTCGCAAAAGCAAGCAAAAGCGGGAATACTTCTTTGCGGCCCAAATGCCCGTTCCTTTCGGGCACCGCACTGTAATTATATATTCATTTCGGCTTTAATTCAATATTTGAAATCAAAAAATCGCAAATCAAAATCGCAAATCGCAAATTAAAATCAAAAATCAAGTGAAACGGTCTTTCCGTCGAAGCCGCATTCCGCACCGGGAAATTCAGCCAGCGCGTTGTCCAGGAATTCCTCGGGAGCGTTCATACGCTGCGAAAAATGCGTAAGCCAAAGCCGCTTTGCCCCGGACAATCTCGCAACTCTTCCTGCCTGCGAAAACGTCATATGGCAATACTCATACGCCGTTTCTTCCTGATCGTCCGACCCGTAAGTTGAATCGCACATGAGCAGGTCCGCGTCTTTAGAAGCATCACAAAGAGAACCGCAAAAGCGCGTATCTCCGGAGAAGACGATTTTTATCCCCTTCCGGTCAGGTCCGAGCACTTCCTCAGGTCTCAGAGATCTGGTATTTCCATCCGCATCCTCAAAAGTGACCGCGCTGCCTTCCTGAAGTACGTGCCACAATACTTTCGGCGCTCCTGCCTCCAGCGCTTTATCAACGAGGAATCTGCCTCTTCGGCCGAGCGAGAAAACATATCCGCAGCTCGTAACTCTGTGATCCGTAGGAAAACAGTCGAGTCTCGCAAGCGAAGGCCATTCCGGAAACAATTCAGAAAGAGCGATCCCTTCGGCAGGCATTGCCAGCGGCCTGATTTCAAAATCGAGATTCCCGGCCAGCGTCAATACCGGCGCGAGTTCCTGGAATATTGTCCCTCCCGCCCTTACCGGACCGACAATATAAACCGGGCGCTTTCTTTCGGCGAGGTTCATGCTCTGGAGCAGTCCCGGTATGCCGAAAATATGGTCGCCGTGGTAGTGCGTAAGCGCGATCACGTCGGTGCGCATAAGGTTTACGTCATGTTTTCTGGCGGCGGTCTGTGTGCCTTCCCCGCAGTCAAACAGTACAGAGCGGCCGTTCAGTGTAATGACACACGAACTGAGCGCTCTTTCCGGAAGCGGCACTGCGCCGGCGGTCCCTATAAGAGTAACGTCTACCATAGCTATTCACCGTCCTCGAACGTTTTAAGCACTATTCTCATAGCCTCGTCCTTCTGCATGCCCGAAAGCCTGAGCTTCTCTCCCAATTTTACTGCTTCTCCGAGCCTCGGCCCCGGGATCACTCCGGCAGCTATCAGATCCTGCCCGGTCACGGCAGGCCTCGCGACCCTCTCTTTATAGAGCCTTAGCGCCGCCCTGTTCTCCTCCATCATAATATCCTTCGTGCCGGTTCTGACGCCCTTCTGAAGCGTCCTGGCGGAGATAGAATGTACGGTCTCGGCGAGCAGCAAAGCGTCGTCAGGCACGTCGGCGGCGTCATATATTTCAAGGAGCCTCAGTTCCTTCTCTTCGCTTTTACCGTATCTGCCGCGTCCCGTAAAACGTTTAAGCAGTTTAGAAGCGGCTTCGGACGTATTCTCACAATATCTCAGGAGCCTGTGATTTGCGCTGATCCGTTTCAGCCACATGCTCTCAGGCCTGTTTCCGGCGGCAATAGCGAGCGAGAGAGCGGCGCACATAAAGCCGAGTTTATCCGAAGCATTGTCCGACGCCTGCGCGGCCGCCGTCAATATTCCCGAGAACTTTTTCCTGCTTTGCATCCCTTCGCTCTTCACCATATTGAAGCAAACGGCAATTTCCGGGAACCATCCGGCGAGCTGCCCCATATGTGCAAGCCTCTCGAAATACACGGCAGGATCGGATGACTTCAGCAGCGCCTTTTCAGTTTCCCCGAAAACGCGCTCCTTCGAAAGCGCACTCACGTCCATTGTCCCGCACAATTTCACGGTCGAAGGGGCAATATCAAATCCGAAGCGCGCAGCGAATTGTGCGCATCTGAAAACGCGCAGCGGATCTTCCGCGAAGCTTTCGTCGTCAACGTGCCTCAGTATGCCGTGTGCAAGATCTTCCTGCCCTCCGAAAAAATCGAGCACCTCTCCCGTCAGGATATTCTGCATCAGCGCGTTGATCGTAAAATCCCTGCGTCTGGCAGCATTCTCCGCCCCGATGAACGGGTCAACGAACACCGTAAAATCTTTGTGCCCCCGCCCGGTCGCGTGCTCTATTCGCGGCATAGCGATGTCAATATTATAATGTCTCAGGCTGAACACCCCGAAGCTGATCCCCATGGAAATAACTTCGCCGAGCTCCGAAAGGATGCCTTCGAGCTCATCCGGCTTAATGCCGTGGACTTCGATGTCAATGTCAGGCGATTCCGTCTGCCTGCCCGTAAGCAAATCACGCACAAAACCGCCCACAAAATAGGCACAGCCTCCGCGCTGAGCCACACTGAGAGCGATCTTACGTGACATTTCAATATTAACCGATTCTGTATTATTAAATGCTTTTAACAACTAATCACCGATGTATTTGAGCGGCGACTGAGTCTCGCCGTATAGAATGACCTCAAAATGAAGATGCGGTCCGGTCGCTCTTCCGGTCATTCCGGAGTAAGCGATACGCTCGCCTTTCTGCACCTCTTCCCCGACGTCTACAAGTATCTTAGAAAGATGCGCATATCTCGTTTTAAATCCGTTGCCGTGATCAATAAGAACATAATAGCCGTAAGAGTGATGATATTCCGCCTCAATGACGGTCCCGGATGCAGCGGCCCATATGGATGAACCCGAGTCGCAGCCTATATCAAGTCCGGAATGGAACTTTGATTCTCCCGTAAACGGATCGCGCCTCCAGCCGTACGACGACGTGACGGCAATTCCGTTCACCGGATAATAGTCGGGATAATGGTCAAGGTAGTATTTGATCTCGCGGGATTCGCTGTCAAGGTGTTCGATCATTCCGTCTGCGATCTCGGTTTCGCCGAAAACGTCTCTGATCGTCTCTTTAGCGGCGCTGATCTCTACTCTGGCGTCGTACATATCGCCTGATCTCGAAGCGATCGAATCGAAAATATCGAGTTCGTTGATCATATCGACCAGCTCCTGCAGCTTTTCCCCTTCCGCCTCTGTAACTTTCGAAAGGTCCTGCTCGTGCTTTTCTTTAAGTTCTTCTATATACGCCTTGCTCTCTAAAATATCCGCTTCTTTTTCTTTCAGGAGGGCTTTTTGCTCTTCATCCAGTTTCTCGTACTTTTCAATAATATTGTTCAGCGTATTGATATTTCCGGTAAGCGTATTCCTGATATTTTCGTTTTCTTCGTTAAGCGTCTGATTACTGAGGCGAAGTTCCTCGTTAGTCCTTCTGAAGTTGCAGAAACCGATCGCTATAGTCAGAATGAGTCCGAGAGCGAAAACGGCGCCGGCAGACTCGATCATCGACTTACCGAAAATGTGTTCCCTGCCTTCGCGCAGTTTGCGTGAAGAGAAGGCTTTGCGGCGCACGTAGACTCTGCGGGCGGTACGTTTGCTGACACGTCCGTCGGCAACGTCCATCCACAGTCTGTCAACTATTTTTTTAGATTCGTTCTTATCTGCTGCGTAAAATTTCATTATTTTTCTGCTTATGCTTCTTTAATAGTTGCTCCCGCACATGTCCATGCGGGAAAGAATAAATGTATTTTACCACAAGAAATCGCAAAAAGCAAATATCAGGTTCAAAAAGTTTTGAAAACGTATGTGAGCAGGATTATCCCCGCCCCGTACGCCAGGAAAACGAGCAGCGCGATCAGGTCAAGCTTCGTAAATTTCATCACGCGGTATCTCGTTCTTCCGTTGCCGCCGCGGTAGCAGCGGGCGTTCATCGCCTGCGCCAGTTCGTCGGCTCTTCTCCACGCGCTTATGAACAGCGGGATGAGCACAGGGATATAGCTTTTTACGCGCGCCATAAACTTTTTGCTGTCAAAGTCCGAGCCCCTCGCCGTCTGCGCTTTGATTATGCGGTCGGTCTCGTCGGCGAAGATAGGTATGAATTTAAGCGCGATGCCCATCATCATTGCCGCCTCGTGTACCGGGAAGCGCACTATTTTAAGGGGCTTCATCAGCGATTCCAGACCGTCGGTAAGATTGACCGACGTCGTCGTGTACGTTACCACCGAAGCGCCTATGACCAGGGACATGATACGGAGAGCCATTTTAGTGCTGAATATCAGGCCGTCTTTGTATATGTGTATGAATTTCCATGACCAGAGAAGCTCTTTGCCCTGGAAGAAGAATATATTGATTATGAACGTGACGGCAATTATCACCAGCACCGCGCGCAAACTTTTGAGCACGTATTTAAACGGAATGTGTGCGGAAATAAAGACCGCCGCGAGAAATACGGCTGTCAAGAGGTACGCCGAAAATGTTTTTATGAGCAGCACAAACACCATGAACGCGAGCGTGCCGAGCAGTTTCGTGCGCGGATCGAGGCGGTGTACAAAAGAGTTACCGGGGATGTACTGGCCGAAAGAGATCCTCATTGACCGCACACCTCCGTTCCCCGAACGTCGCGTCCGGTGAGGGCGAGCAATTCATTGACGCCGTCTTCGAGCGTGAATATTTTTCGCGAAATATGTATATACGGCAGCGCTTCGTTCAGTCTGTGGAACAGTTTTGAGAGCTGCGGCACGCTGAGGCCCATATCTTCGAGCTTCTGCTCGTTTTCGAATACTTCTGCAGGTTCGGCGAACATGCTGACCTTCCCGTGCTCCATCACAAGTACGCGGTCGCACATACGCGCGACGTCGTCCATACTGTGAGAAACGAGAATAACAGTATTACCGTTTTTTTTATTGAGCCTTCTGCATATGTCGAGAATGCTGTCGCGGCCTGCGGGATCGAGTCCTGCCGCCGGTTCGTCGAGCACCAGGATCCCGGGGCGCATTACGAGTATTCCGGCGATCGCCACGCGGCGCTTCTGGCCTCCGGAGAGGTCGTATATCGATTTTTCGCGCACTTCTTCAGGGTCAAGTCCGACCTGCCTGAGCGCTTCGTCAACGCGCGCAGCCGTTTCCGCCTCCGAAAGTCCGTCGTTCCTTATTCCGAACGCTACGTCGCGGGCAACGGTCGATTCGAACAGCTGGTATTCGGGGTACTGGAACACGAGTCCCACCCGTCTGCGCATCGACTTAACGTTCGCCCCGCCCATTTCCTCTCCGCCGATCTTCACGGAGCCTTCCTGCGGCTTCAGAAGCCCGTTAAGGTGCTGAACGAGCGTGGATTTGCCGCACCCGGTATGCCCGATTATGCCGATAAACTCGCCGTCTCCGGCTTTGAAGCTTATTTTTTCGATCGCGTTATGCGCAAAAGGAGAACCCGCGTTATAGGTGTAGGAGATATTATCCGCCTCGACGGAATTATTGCCCTCGCAGAATACGTACGGTTTTTTCGCAGCGCGGCGCTCAAGCTCGCGCTTAAGCATATTGTCGTACGTTGACAGTTCCGGCCTTGCCTCTCTGACGAGCAGATCAGTAAGGACAGGAAGCATCTCTTCAACCGTAATGACGTCCGCCGGAACGTCGATCCCCAGATTTCTCAAGGCTTCGCACAACGCTGTAACGGCAGGCACTTCAAGCCCGCATTCGCGCATACGCACAGGGTTCGAGAACAGTTCCCGCGGCGTTCCCGACATCACCGGTCTGCCTCCGTCAATAACAATGACCCGGTCGAACGCGGCGACTTCGTCCATATGGTGCGTTATATGAACGATCGTGATCCCGTGCTCTTTATTGAGCATCGACGCGACCTTCATAACTTCTTTACGGCCGACGGGGTCAAGCATCGCCGTTGATTCGTCGAGGACAATGCATTTCGGGCGCATTGCGAGTATTCCGGCGATGGCGAGGCGCTGTTTCTGACCGCCGGACATATGGCCCGGCTCCTTTTTCAACTTGTCCCCTATTCCGACAGTTTCAGCCGCCCAGGCGACGCGTTCGATCATCTCCGGCCTGGGAACGCCCAGGTTTTCAAGTCCGAAAGCAATATCCTCCTCGACCGTAGCTCCGATTATCTGATTATCCGGATTCTGGAAGACCATTCCGACTCTCGAACGCACTTCCCACTCCGTATCGTCGCCGGAAGTGTCGATGCCGTCAACGATCAGCGTGCCTTCGCTCGGTATGAGCAGCGCGTTCATAAGTTTTGCAAGCGTCGATTTCCCGGAACCGTTGCGCCCGATGACGGCAACGAATTCTCCGCGCTTTATCGTAAGGTCAACGCCGCTTAATGCTTTTACGTATCTTATCCCGTCTTTTACTTCGTTTTTATTATCGTCAGAACCGTTTCCGGTATCTTCTTCGTCGCTTGATATTTCATAGGAATACGAAACTCCTTCGAATGATATGAACTCATTCGGATCCGCCTCGGCGCTCTGCACCGTATTATCTGTCTGGACCTGCGCCTCCTCAGGCACAGCTTGTTTCTTCTTCCTCTTAAAAAGCCCCAAAACTAAGCAGGATTCCTTTCTATAACTAACGATAAGCCGGATAACAATGGCAAGTGGCAAGTGGCAAGTGGCAAGTGGCAAATGGCAAGTGGCAAGTTGCAAATGGCAAGTGGCAAGTGGCAAGTTGCAAATGGCAAGTTGCAAGTTGTTGTATCGCCTTCGGCGATGATTTATAATAAAACTCTGAACTCTTAACCCTGAACTCTTAACTCTTAACCGTGCCATTACCCGGTTCATTCTCCTAACTTTCCTTCACTGACGTGAATCTCCACGAAAGCTTCGTGTCCCACACTATTCCGCTTCCGCAATAAGGACAGAACTTGTGAGCCGTCGTATCTATTGCCCCGCCGCACTGGGAGCAGATCAGTAGCTTCTTCGGTATCCCTTCCTCGGAAAGTTTTAGCGTCGAATCCACCTGATATCTTTCCTCAAATCTCCTGCCCAGCGCCGTATATCCGATCGTGGCAATGTACGTGATCGTCGCGTACTCCTGAGTTTTCAGGTAATTCCTGACGGCGCAGTCGTGGAAGTTCACGTCCGTAACGGCTCCGGCGGTCTCTGCTTTAGGAACCATGCTGATAAGATCTCTCTCCACGTTGCTGTCCTTGAAATCTTCAAGTTCGCCGTAGCGTATTTTCAAGTATTCCGTAAGCAGCAGTCCGACGGCGTTCTTCGCTTCAGGCATATGAAAGTCAGGGAAATCCTTAAGAATGCGCGGCAGGTATATCGACGTGGCGCCGAACAGAGTGCGCGGCGTAGGATTCTCGGCCTCTCGCGAACCTTCCTGCATCGCATTTTTCAGGTCGCTGAGCCTGATACCGCCGAGCAGGTCGTCCGTTATTTTAGTACGCCAGTTGCGTATCGCTCTGATTATATTGACGATCACAAATAATACAAAAAGGGCGGCAAGAATGCCGAAAATAATAAATCCCCATTTGAAACCGCTTATTGCCCACATTACGGTCATTCCGCAAACGCTCCTTTCAGGCGGCGGTCGATTTCTCTTGCCGTTTCTTTTTCGGCCATATCCGCACGCTTGTCGTAATTCTTTTTGCCCCGCGCGACGCCCAGAAGCACTTTCACCCTGCTCCCGGAAAGATAGACCTCCAGCGGGATGAGCGTAAGGCCCTTCTGCTTAACGTACCCCAGCAATCTGCTTATTTCTTTCTTGTGAAGCAGGAGCTTGCGGTCGCGCACCGGGTCGCGGTTAAAAATATTGCCGTGTTCGTACGGAGAAATGTGCATACCGCATATAAACATTTCCCCGTTCCTGATCTGAGCGTAGGAATCTTTAAGGTTCACCCCGCCCTGACGGAGCGATTTGACCTCTGTCCCTACCAGAACTATGCCGCACTCGACCGTCTCTTCGACGAAATAATCGTGGTACCCTTTTTTATTTGTTGAAATAATCTTCTTGTTTCCGGTCATATTCAATAAATGCCGCGTTATATCTGAAAGTCTGCGTTACATCCGGCTACGGCGGGAGGCATTACGCTTTTATGCCGAAATACTTCTCCATATCGCTGACGAGTTTGAACTGCGTCCTGGCGCGGTCGAGATTATGCCCCGGCCTCGAGATAGAAAAATAATTATCGCCGTCTATATGGTCTCCTAAAAATCTCATTCCGCACTCGTAAGTCATAAGTATCGCGGAGAACGGCAGCAGCTCCAGCTCCTTCCCGGTAAGCACGTCGCCCGCTTCGCTCAGGTATCCCTTTTTATAAGCGTCATAAAGCGCGGGAACGAAATTGACCTTGTTAAGATCCTGCTCGTCCTCGGCGGCGGAGCTTGCCCCGAATCTTATACTGTCGCCGAAATCGTAAAGCGCGGAGCCGGGCATGACCGTGTCAAGGTCAATAAGGCAGAGCACTTCGTTCGTATACTTGTCCATAAGCACGTTGTTCAGCTTTGTATCATTGTGTGTTACGCGCACAGGAACTTCTCCGGCGGCAATGGCGTCAAGTACGCGGCTGGCGTATGCTCTTCGTTCGAGCACGAACTGAACTTCCGCCTCGCATCCGGCGCGTCTTCCGGCGGGATCGGCGGCAATGATTTTTTCGAAATCTTTTACTCTTGAAACAGTATTGTGGAAGTTCGGTATAGTCTCGCAAAGCTTGTCCGCGGGAAAGTCCGAAAGCATCTTCTGAAAGCGCCCCAGCGCCACTCCCGCCTTCTCGAAATCCTCGTACCGCTCTACCTGCTCGTACACGATGCAGTTATCCAGAAACCTGTACGCTCTCCAGTACTCGCCGTTGTTATCTTTATAGAGATACGAGCCGTCTTTCGATCTCACAAAATGGATCGTGGCTCTTTCAGGATCCTCTCCCGCTTCTTTTGTCTTCCTGCGGATATGTTCCGTGACGAGCACAACGTTGTTCATAAGTTCCACCGGCATCTTGAACACTTTTGTGTTGATGCGCTGGAAAACGTAATCGCTCATAACGCCGTTTTCGTCGAATGACACAAAATACGTTCTGTTTATATGGCCGTTGCCGAGCCTTTTGATTTCAGTTAAAGTTCCGTCGATTTCAAATCCGTTTACAACATCTTCAGGAATTAACACATCGTTTGCTTTGATCAGATTACTTTCCATTATATTCCTTTCCGGTAAAAAAATTATTAGCTTTCGCTGCAGCCTGTGGTCGAACGCTCAAAAGCGTGAAGCAGGATCAGAGTTTTCCGTACTCCGCAACGTCGAGGACAAAATACGTTGCCCCTCCGACAACAACGTTTTTAGGCGTGTTCTGAGGTCCGTTGATTCGTCCGAACGCATCGGTGGAAGGCATCGATTTTGTACGCGTAGAGCAGTACTCTCCGAGTATTTCTTTGAGCTTTCCGACTCTCTCGTCTTCCGTACCTATGAGCAGCGTAGTGTTCCCTACCATAAGGAAACCGCCCGTAGTCGAAAGCTTGGTGACAAAAAAGCCTTCCTTCGTGAGAGCGGAAGAGACGATCGCGCTGTCGTCGTTGTTTACTATCGCAAGTACCAGTTTCATTATAACAGTCCTTTCATAATAACGATCAATTTAAGCCGTGAACCCAGGGTCACTCAAAAATAGATATCAGCAGCATTTCACCGCCGGAAGATCAGATGTCCGCCGAAAGCAGTTTCAAGCTGTTCTTATCCAGCTTTCTGTAATCGATGATCTCGTACCGGTTATCGTTGGAATCGCGTACCAGAATACGTCCGTCATAAAGCTGTTTGATGTCGGAGTTCCTGTTCCGTATGCGGAGCTGCTGCACGCCCCTGTCTGTCTGCACGGTCCATTTGAGGACACCGAACTTTTCGGTCCGTTCCAGCAGCCCTGTAATTTTAGGTATCAGATAATACTCTCTTAAACATTCGAGGATTACCTCTTTGGACTCCGGGGAGAGAGTCTCAACATCTCGTATTATAGCATGTTCCTTACCCTCTGAGTCAAGCAGAGTTATATATTTCATTCTGCCGCTCACCGGAAAAAGCCGTCGGGGCTCAAGATCTTCCACGATCTCTCCGCCGAAAAGTTCCATATCCACAAGGCAGATATCTTTCCGGGTAAATCTGGCGCTGTTTCCATCCACGTAAAATCTTGCCATCAGACCGCCCCCTTACTCAAAATTTTCTTCCTGCTTGCTTTTAGCGAGCTGGTCCGCCATCGTCTGTATCTGCACGAGCTTGTAGTACTTGCCCTTCAGCGCCATGAGCGCTTCAGGCGTATCGTTTTCGATTATCCTGCCCTGGTCCACGACGATTATGCGGTTCGCTTTCCTGAGCGTTGACAGCCTGTGCGCGATCATTAAGGTGGTCCTGCCGCTTATCAGCCGTTCGATCGCCTCCTGTATGAGATGCTCGGTCTCGGAGTCAACGGCGGCGGTGGCTTCGTCAAATATCAGCAGCGCGGGGTTTTTCAGTACGGCGCGGGCAATAGATACTCTCTGTCTTTCTCCTCCCGAAAGTCCGACGCCGCGCTCGCCGAGCATGGTGTCGTATCCGTCAGGCTGGCGGGCAATAAATTCATGTGCGTTCGCGACTTCAGCCGCGTGTATCACCTCTTCTACGTGCGCGTCAGGCTTACCGTAGGCAATATTATTATACACCGTATCGCTGAACATCATCGGATCCTGCTGCACGTAACCTATTTGAGAGCGGAAATACTGCAGATCGATCTTCTTCGTATTGACCCCGTCTACGAGTATCTCGCCTTCGTACTGATCGTAGAAGCGCATCAGCAGATTTACGAGCGTGGATTTGCCCGAACCGGTAGTTCCTACGATACCTACGATCTCGCCCGGCTCGATCGTAATATTGACGTCGGACAGCACTTTCTTCGTGCGGTCGAACGAGAAGTTAACGTTTTTGAATTCGATCCTGCCTTTGATCGGAGGGCAGTTCCCTTTCGCCTCGTCGGGCTCGTCTTCAGCGTCAAGTATGTCGAATACTCTTTCGGCAGAGGACAGCGCCTGCTGGTACGAGTCGCTGAGGTAGGCGAAGAAGTTTACAGGGCCGTAGAACATTGACGCGTAGCTGAGGAACGAAACGAGCAGACCTGTGGTAAGGCCGCCGGTGCCGTTGATCACCCAGTTTCCTCCGACGCTCCATATTAGCAGCGAGCCGCACGTTACGCAGAAAGATACGATATGCGGGAATACAGTCGCGATCTTTGCAGCGGATACGTCGGTATTCAGCCACTCCTGGTTGTAACTTTTGAATTTATTGACCGTACGCTCTTCTCCGGCGAATGATTTCGTCACGCGTATATTCGGGATCGAATCGGCCAGCACTGAGACCACGCCCGCCCAGCGCCGCCATATCCTTCTGTAGAAAGGCATTATCTTGCGCCGGAATATCTTTGCCCCGACGACAACGAGCGGTACCGGTATCAGCGAGAGCAGCGTCAGTCTCCAGTTCAGTATGAGCATTATGATGATTATGCCTACTCCCAGAAAGAACTGTACGACAACTTCCTGCGATATCCTCAGCATAAAGGCCTGAAGTGTATTCGTGTCACCGGAAATACGGTTTATTACCGATCCGGTGGAAGTTTTATCGTAGAAGCCGAGCGGAAGGCTCTGCGCTTTCTTATAAACGTCGTTTCTGAGCGAAAGGACTATACGGTCGCCGCTGCATCTTAAAAGATACCCGCGAAGCGCCCCTATCAGGTGCTGGAAAATATACGTGCCGAACAGTGCGAGCACGATCCAGCCCAGAGCCCCCCTGTTCTTTTCGGGGAGCACCTTATCGACCAGTCTTCCGGTCAGATAAGGGGGCGCCAGAGCTACCGCCGTAGTCAATGCCGAAAGAATTAGGCACAGAACCAGCGTTTTCATTTCCGGCTTGATATATTTTACAAGTTTTTTTGCGATCTTTCCCTTGGACTGGCAGTTTATGCATTCAGCCCCCGGATGCAGCAGCGTGCGTCCGCATTTGGGGCAAACGTTCATCAGCTTCTCGTAGGTAGCGCATACGACTTCATACTCCTCGTCCACGGATTTGCCCGCGGCAATGTTCTCGATGAAGTTCGCAGCCATATCTGCCAGGGTGGCAACGGAATACGTGAACCTGAATACGTCTTCGTGCGTACCGTCCTTAAAATTAACGCGCAACCTCGCGTTGCCGTACATCCGCTTTACTTTAGCGTCGGCAACGTCAGAATGCGCGTATTTTTTAAGCGGCTCTTCCCGTTCGGGATCATACACCATAAATCCCTTCCCGGTAACACCTAAAGCCGTCTGCTCATATTTAGCTTTAAGGGAAAGATCTCCTACAACAACAAACAGCAACTGTTCGTCAGGGCTAATGCATTCGTTAAAAGCTTCCTGTATCACTGCAGGAACGTCTTTGTTCGTCAGCACCGATTCCACTTTCATATCGTTATCCTCCGATTGAAACAGGCCTTCTGACCGGATCGTATTCTGTTTAAGTTATGTCAGAGACTGACAATATTACCGCTGAAGAGCCGGACGGTACTGCGAAAGAAGGATCTTGAAATTACCGTTCAGAACTCTCAGTTCATCCAGCATTGCCTTCGTGTCAGAAGAATCTTTAAGCTGGACGTGGTAAACAAGTTCGGTTATGGTTCCGCCGCTTACGATGCCTACAGAGTCAAGTACGTATCCGGCAGTGTATTTTTTGAGGGTCTCTTCGAAAAGTCCGTCGTAATTGATGCTTTCGGGAACGTCAACTACGAGAGTCTTGCGCTCGGTGACGGTCTTGCTCTTAGCTTTGATCATGCCGTAAACGACCATGAAAGCGCACGTGAGCAGTACGAAGATAAGAGCGGGCAGATAGAGGCCTACGCCTGCGATGAATCCGGCGCCCATGCCGAAGAATATGTAAACGAGGCTTCTGGGCCCGATCAGCACACTTCTGTAGCGTACGATGGCGAGCGCTCCGGCGAGGCTGAATGCTCTTGCGATGCTCGTTCCGATAACCGAGAGCAGCAGCGCTACGACTACAGGTACGATGATGACGACAAGTCCGATCTCTTCGTCAAACGTGAACGCCTTGCACGTAAGTTTGTAGGTAAGGTAAATGATAACTCCTAAAATGCCTGCAACGATTACGGCGGCAACGGTATTGATGATGTTCGCGCCTGAATTGATCTCCAGCAAGCCGTCAAAGAACTGTTTGAATGTGTTCATGATCCTGTTTCTCCCTGTTTCTGTTCTGTGCTCAAAGCACGTGTCTTGTATGTTCTGAATCAACGTATTCTGCGTACAGGCTTTCTGCCGGCAGCATATTTACGTAGTATGAGCAGTATTTTGAAAAAGTCTTGTTTCTGTAATTGTATTTTGAAACAAGCTTAACCAGCCAAAGCGGCACTTCCTTCCCCGTCTTTATCTCGAGCACGGCCGTTTTTTCAGGGCAGGAAAGCTTTCCGGCGGTGCCTTTTGCGAGATCGAGCTCATCGCCGCGCGTACGGATATTGATATCGAACGTGATCCTGAGCTCCGGGTCATCTTTGGAAAAAAGCGCAAGGCGTTCGTAGCTGACAACGTTCCTCGGCTTTAATTTTTTGCTGACAATAATATACTGAAGTTCTCTTAATATTTGAGGATTTGAAGAATTGAACTGCTTCAGCGTTTCCAGATTTTCAGAAGACAGAGCGGTAAGAGGGTCGGTTCCTTCCTCGATCTGTTTCTGGGTAAACGCCGTAAACGCCATAGAATCCCTGAGTTTCATTTTAACGCGGCGCTTCACAACAAGGCCGTTGATCTTTGCCTTTATCTCGAAATACGAAGGCTCATCCCCGCCTATCTGCTCGTCTTTTACGGAGTCGATTCCCGCAGCTGCGCTGAGGTCGCCTGCGCTTCTGTAAACTCTGAGCCTTATTTTCTGGCGATACCTCTGGCCGTTCATCGTCTCGTGATAACACTGATCTGTATCGTTGTCAAAATAAATGCTTGAAAGGCAGTAAAAGCCGTGCTGATTTGCGTATGAGTCCTTCTCGACATATGGGGACAAATCATCCATCATGGCGTTCATCACGTCATACGAGACCGGAAATTTAAATTCGTATCTGCAGAAATTGTCCGTAAACATGATTTTCCGCCACCTGCCTTGCTGAACTCCCTGCACCGGGCAATTTAGGAGTATGCGTAATTATAAAGGTTAACGGAATTAAAGTCAACCACAATTAACGATTAGGCTCTACTCCCAAAATCGTAATACCTTTTTACCCTTTTATTTACTTTTAATGCTGCGATATAAATATAGGAAGTACGAAATTTGGCAAATCGTGCAAAACTGGTCTTGCTATGTTTGAGGCTCTGTCTCCGGCCTGAAAATGAGCGAGCTCCGCCCGAAAAGACATACCAAATTCTGAATATCAAGCTTTTGGTATGTCTCGGGCTCTGTCTCCGGCCTGAAAATGGGCGAGCTCCGCCTGAAAAGACATACCAAATTCTGAATATCAAGCTTTTGGTATGTCTCGGGCTCTGTCTCC
>JAEEGL012327028.1_pt1 | contig 20517 bp, 17 predicted proteins | sample 9134231 | NCBI WGS metagenome assembly JAEEGL01 (sample SAMN16246548, study PRJNA631951) | gut metagenome | biome: gut microbiome; feature: rumen; material: fiber-attached | host: Bos | place: Iran: Karaj | collected 2018-10
GGGGTACGGGCGTCGTCGATGAGGACGGAGTCGACCTCATCGACGATGGCGTAGTGATGCTTGCGCTGGACGAGGTCCTGGGCGCGGGTGGCCATATTGTCGCGGAGATAGTCGAAACCGAACTCGTTGTTCGTTCCGAACGTGATGTCGCAGTCGTATGCGCGCTTGCGCTGGTCGGAGTTGGGCTGATGCTTGTCGATGCAGTCCACGGACAGGCCGTGGAACATGTAGAGAGGGCCCATCCACTCGGAGTCACGCTTGGAGAGGTAGTCGTTGACGGTGACCACGTGGACGCCCTTGCCGGCTAGTGCGTTGAGGAAGACCGGAAGCGTAGCCACGAGGGTCTTGCCTTCTCCGGTGGCCATCTCGGCGATCTTGCCCTGATGGAGGACGGTACCTCCGATGAGCTGTACGTCGTAGTGGACCATGTCCCAGGTGATCTCGTTTCCTCCGGCCACCCAGTGGTTCTGGTAGACGGCGGTGTCGCCTTCGATATGCACGAAATCGTGCTTGATGCTGAGGTCGCGGTCGAACTGCGTCGCCGTAACTTCGATGAACTCGTTCTGGGCGAAGCGGCGTGCCGTGGACTTCATGATGGCGAAAGCCTCGGGAAGGATATCGTCGAGGCACTTCTCAATCGCCTCGTCCTCATCCTTCACGAGCTTGTCCGACTCAGTGGCGAGCTTCTCCTTCTCGGCCACGGGGAGGTCACCCTCCAGGGCCTGGCGGATCTCCTCTATACGGGCCTCGAAAGGGGCCTCGACCTCGCGGAGACGCTCACGGAGGCCCGCAGACCGGGCACGGAGTTCGTCGTTGCTGAGCTTGTCTATGCTTTCATATTCGGCAAGGATCTTTTCCAGGATCGGTTTCACCTGCTTCATGTCCCTGTCCGCCTTCGTTCCGAAGAGTTTTCCTATGATGTTTGCAAATCCCATATTATCTCACTTCTGTTTCGGGGTCCCCTGGACGGAAAACCCATAATCACGCAAATTTACTCATTTTCCCCCACATTAACAAAATCATTGCCTGAAGTTACAAACATACTTCTCAACTGCCATTATGTCAGCCGGCCTTCTTCCGCAGCCCGATCCCCACTGTCCTCATGCAGTTTCTCTTCCATCCGTGGCAAAAAAAACGGAACGGCTGTGGAACCGTTCCGGAGAAGCTTCTGGATAAGAGGCTCAGACGCAGGTGTATCCGCCGTCGACGGGCACGGCGATGCCGGTGACATAGGTCGAGGCCGGCGAGGCAAGGAAGAGGACCGCGGAGTCGAGTTCGCCTTCATTGCCATACCGCTCCATCGGGATAACGCTGTGGGCGTAGTTCTGGAAGAACTCGGAGTCAAGCGTTTCCTTGGTCAGAGGGGTATAGAAATAACCCGGGCAGATGGTATTCACCGTGATGCCGTACTTGCCCCACTCGGCGGCAAGTGCGCGGGTAAGGTTGACGACACCGCCCTTGGCAGCATGGTAAGGGGATGCAGGAGCGATCTTGTTGCCGACGAGGCCGTACATCGAGGCGATGTTGATCACGCGGCCATAGCCGGCGGGAATCATCGCCAGTTTAGCAGCCGCGCGGGCGACGCGGAAAGTGCCGAAGAGGTCGATCTGCATCTCTCCTTCGAACTGGGCGTCATTGATATCCTCGGCCGGGGCGACTGCACCGGTGCCTGCGTTGTTAATTACTACGTCAATGCGTCCGAAATGTGCAAGTGCCTGCTTGACAGCAGCTTCCACCTGCTCCGTAGAGGTGATGTCGCACTTTATGGGAAGTACCTCGACGCCATAAGCGGAGCGGAGTCCGGCTGCCACTTCTTCGAGTTTCTCCATGCGGCGTGCAATGGGAACGATATTGCAGCCCTGATTGGCGAGAGCTTTGGCCATCTGCACTCCCAGGCCGCCGGAGCAGCCGGTCACGAGAGCGACCTGGCCATTGAAATCAAAATAATCCTTCATGTTAAAGAGTGTTATCTAAAATTTGCGTAATTTTAGCAATTATTTCCGAGAATGCAAACGAAGATACAGATATTGATACTTTCACTTCTCGTGGCCGTGCTCGGCTGCGCGCCCTGCGCTGCCGCGGCCGGGCATGCGGCCGCCGACAGCGTCACGCTCAGCGCCTCCCGGGTCGCGGACCTGCTCATCGAGGAGGCATACAGGCACATCGGGACACCTTACAGGTACGGCGCACGCGGGCCGAGGGCCTTCGACTGCTCCGGCTTCACCAGTTACGTATACCGCAAGTTCGGGTTCACCCTGTCAAATTCGTCAAGGGACCAGGCAAGGGACGGACGCGCCGTGGAAGGGACTTACGCCGACATGCAGAAAGGAGACCTCGTGATATTCGGTGCCAGGGCCAGCCGCAGGACCGTCGGCCATGTTGGCATTTTCTTAGAGATGTCCGAGGATGGACAGGACTTCACCTTCATACATGCCGCCACCCACGGAGGCATCACGGTTTCACACGTCACGGAGGAATACTACGCGGCGAGATTCCTGGGAGCAAGACGTATACTGCCGGATCTCGAAATAGAGGTACCCGAGCCTGAACCAATTGATTTCGAAGCCGTTTACGGCAATGTATTCCTGCCGGTCCAGGACACGCTGTCACTCGGGGAGGCTGACAGCCGGCTCGTCCTGTTCGGGGACGGCACCTGGGCCGTCCAGAACACGGACGGAACGCTGTCCGCACCCGGCGAAGGCTCCTCCCTGGCAGGACGGATAGTCCTGAACCCCGGCGGAACGTGGCAGACGCTCCCCGGGAGCACTTCCGGCGTGCGCGTGCCGTCGCTGGCGGCCGGCTCGTCAGCCGTCCCCGCCCCGGCACCGAAAGCCTCCACTAATCCTGCTCAGCCTGCTGCAGAACCGGCCGCCGGCCAGGTTGAAGCCGAGTACCACGTCATCCGCAGCGGCGACACCCTCGACAGGATTTCAAAGGCATACGGCACCACGATAGACCGCCTATGCGAGCTCAACGGCATCACCCGCAAGACCATCCTGCATATAGGAAGGCGCCTGCGGGTGAAATGACCGGAAAAGGAGAATCAGCCTTTCATATTGTAATCCACCCACGGCATCTCATACCAATGGGTCCAGGGCCTGTCGGGAAGCTTAGTCCTTACGACACCGTTGCCGAACTTGGGATTCGACGTACACTCGATGACCGAGCCGTTCCCCTCATACAGCCCGGTATGTCCTTCCATATAAAGACAGATTCCCGGCGTCTCGGGAAGTGTTTCAATCCCCCCCTTGTGCGTGGATGCAGCGAACAGTGCGGCTGCGTTCAAGTCCATCTCCTGATTGAAACGGAGATGCTCCAGCCCCCCCATCGTGTAGCACTTGAGAAGGCCGCAACAGTCGAAAGCCCTATATCCTATACCGCAGAAAGGTTTAAGTTCGCGTATTTTCCTATCGTCAAAATCATCCGGAAAGTCCCTCCTGCAACACTTTAGGAATGACTCCGTCACCTTCTCTCCCTTGGCTCCCCAGATATAGACAGTGGGGATGTCCAGACATCGGCGGGCGTATGAGACAAGTCCTTCTGCCGTAAGAATCACGTCCGGATAATGGTTTTTCCTTTCTTTCGAGAGATAAGGGTGGAAATGGCCGAGGAGCGGATAAAGAAGGAGCGGATAACGGCTCAACACTCCTCCGTCCACATTGATCCTCATGTAGTAATAAGCCCCGTGAGTCATTGACAAGGTACTGCGGTCGGATATCGGACAGAAATAATTGAATCCGCATTTCCTCAGATAAGCGTCAAGCCTCGCATTCTTCCTCGTATCTATTCCAAAAGGAGGTATGAAGATATCCGTCTTCCCGATATACGGAGACACCTCCCTGAACCATCTGTCGATGTCCCGCTTCCCCTTATAAGTAAAGACCGGGCCATCGGAATAGGCCCTGTGATGATGTCCCCAACTGTGGGAAGCGAAAATCCATCCTTTCGACTTCAAAGCTTCGACCAGAGGGATCAGTTCGTCACGCTGTTCCTCAGCATGGCGGTATCCGAGTATGCCTTCGTACCCGGTAAGGGCGATGACTCCGCGCGCGCCATTATAGGAGAAATCGGGATGAGCTTCGATGAATGACTCCATTATAGGCATCGAATCCCCCTCGAAAGTGACCTTCGTCTCTCCGTCCGTGTCAATGTATTCGTGCGCGATTCGACCGTCCTTTGTCAGTATCATCCTTTTGGCGAAACCGTAGCCGGTCATGTAGTCGTAATAGTTGATATCGTCGAAAGACAGGACCAGCGGTTTCTTCCCCTCCGGAAGGTCATAGTGACCGGATACCGCATCGTAGATACTCACAAGGGCGTAGCCGTTGGCATACAATCGTTCCAAGGCTGCCTTGAACTCATCCACGGTAACGAAATACTTTTCGAAAGAGTGTACGGGATCATCATTGCTGCGGAAAGACAGAGCAGGTAAGATGGACAGACTGTGGAAAAACAGATGGGGAACGGCAGGTCCGAACAGGATGGAATGACGGCGATAAACCCTGGAAATCAATTTCTTGGCGGGCCTGGCTGCCCTGAGAATCCACTTCTGGACATCGAATCTTGTTTGACCCATGACTAAAAAACAAAATCAATGTTTGCTAAGTTAGCGAATAATGGCTAAATTGCAAAATATTTAAGAATGCATGAGCCCTTTTCAGAAACTGGAAGTGATATCGTTTTCTTCATCGATAGCTGTTACGGCATTGTTGGTCACTATCGGTTTTCTTTTCGGTTTCAAGACGCTTCTGGCCGTTATCGCCATTATCGCCGGCATTCTGCTGATATCCTTGGTTTTCATATGCGCCAAGCCATATGCCACAGCACGAAGGCTCTATAAGCAAAGGCCGCCAAGGAAAGCATATGAAGAGATCTCACGCAAAGAAGGTTACTGCCCCATCGATACCCTGCCGGATTCTCTCATAACCGCAGTCAGGTGTGCGGAAGACATACGTTTCTATCGCCACAGGGGAATAGACATCGAGAGCCTGCTGAAGGCACTTGCCCAGGACTTGCTCACGCACAATAAACCTGTTGGGGCCAGCACTATTACTCAGCAGACCATCAAGAACGTCTATCTGAACCCGGAAGCGGAGATGCAGCGCAAGATCACAGAGTTGTTCATGATAGGGCGTATGGAAAAAGAACTGTCCAAAGACCGGATAATGGAACTGTACCTGAACGTCATCTACTATGGATGCGGTCAGACAGGTATCCGCAATGCAGCCAGCTACTATTATAATACCGCTCCGGAGAACCTGACCTTCGACCAGAGCGTGTCCCTTGCCTGCATACTCCCCTGCCCTGACAAATACAACAAGGTTGCCAACCCCACTTATTTCTATCAGAGAAAGCGTAAGGTCCTCAGTGCCATGCTTTCGGATAAAGTGTTCCCATTCTCCGGGATCAAGATCGAGCTATGAAATCCTTCAAGTCCTGCTGCGCATCCGTCGTCCGGTCCATGCGCCCCTTCGCGTGGAGGATCATCACCATCTGCGTTTTGGGGGCCATACAGGTATCACTGGGTCTTTGCTCTGTCATACTTACGGAGCGGGTAGTGAATATCGCCACCGGTACAACTGACGCCGACCTTGTCAAAAGTATCATAATCCTCGTCATCGCTACGGTGCTTTCAAACGTCATTGCAAGATATGTCGTATATCTTCAGGGCCTGCTTTCCGTCCATTTCCGGAACTACAGGCGCATGACCCTGTTCCAGAAGGTCATGGAGAGCTATTGGAACGGCAAGGAAGTCTGTCACAGCGGAGACACGGTCAACAGGTTGATAGAAGATGTCAACATAACCTCGTCCTTCGTAAGTTCGGGGATACCCGCCACATTCATAGCCGGCTTCAGGTTCTTCATCGCAACCGCCTACCTGTTCATCCGCCAGCCTCAACTTGGATGGATCCTCATTTTCATCATGCCCGCAGCGCTGCTGGTGGGCAAGATGTTCACCAGGAAGATGCGAAGCATGAACCGTGAGATCAGGACCTCTGAAAGTGCTGTCCATCAGCACATCCAGGAGAGCGTCCAGCACAGGATGCTCCTTAAGTCCATGGGGGATTACGACTACTCCGACGGCCGCATGCAGGAATTGCAGAAGAATGTCTTCAACATAAGCTTGCCGAAGCTCAGGTACCAGGCACTGTATTCCTTCTGTATCAAGGCAGGGTTTTCTGCAGGCTATCTGGTGGTATTCATCTGGTCCGTCATTGCCGTCCGTAACGGGGATGTCACATATGGTCTTCTCGTAGCGCTTCTCCAGCTCGTGAGCCAGATCCAGAGTCCAGTCTATACCTTGTCGGAGCAGTATGGCACGTTCGTTTCCGCCATTTCCTCAGAAGAGAGGCTGATGGACATAGAATCACTGTCCGGTGAGCCTTGGCAACCTCCGGTGATGCTGGCAGGTTCTCCCGGAGTGAGGGTGGAGAATGTCACTTTCCGTTACGACGATTCCGAAGTCGACGTAATCGAAGGTTTCAGCCATGACTTCACACCCGGCAGCATCACTGCGATCGTAGGCAAGACAGGCCGCGGCAAATCAACCCTCAGCCGACTGATCCTGTCGCTCCTCCGTCCCACCAGCGGAGACATCTGGCTTTATGATGCCTCCGGCTCATATAGGTCTGATATCGGAACCAGATGCAACTTCATGTACGTTCCTCAGGGCAATTCCCTCCTGAGCGGCTCCATCAGGGACAATCTGCGTCTGGCAAATCCCGATGCCTCAGATGACGAAATGAAGGATGCCCTCCACGTCGCGGATGCCGATTTTGTCCTTGACCTTCCGGCCGGACTTGATTCGGTCTGTGCGGAGACCGGAGGAGGACTGTCGGAAGGACAGGCACAGAGGATAGCCATCGCCAGGGCATTGCTACGGCCAGGTGGCATATTAGTCATGGATGAAGCAAGTTCATCCCTCGATTCCGCCACGGAGAGGAGGATCATGGAGAGACTTTCGGAACGCTGCCGCGGAAAGAAAACAGTCATTTTCATTACTCACCGTGAAGCGATGCTCGAATTCGCCGACGCATGCATCGAGCTGTAGCTGAGTATTTCCGGTATTATCGCTATCTTTGTATTTTCATCATAAGATATGGCAGAGAGCAACTTCATAGACTACGTCAAGATATTCTGCGCGTCCGGACACGGAGGCGCCGGTTCCACCCACCTCTACCGCGCGAAATACGTCCCCAAGGGGGGGCCTGACGGAGGCGACGGAGGCCGGGGCGGCCACATCATCCTCCGCGCCAACCCCCAGTTCTGGACCCTCATCCACCTCAAGTACCGCAAGCACGTCAAGGCCGAGGACGGAGGCAAGGGCGAAGGCGGGAACCGCCACGGCAAGAACGGCGGGGACGTCTACCTTGACGTCCCGCTGGGCACGGTGGCGAAGGACGCCGAGACCGGGGAGGTGCTCTTCGAGCTGGTCGAGGCCGGCGAGGAGCGCATCCTCTGCAAGGGAGGCCGGGGCGGCCTGGGCAATACCAATTTCAAGACGCCCACCCTCCAGACTCCGCGCTTCGCGCAGCCCGGGGAGGACGGCGTCGAAGGCTGGTTCATCCTCGAGCTCAAGATTCTGGCGGACGTGGGTCTGGTGGGATTCCCCAACGCAGGGAAATCCACCCTGCTGGCCACCATCACCTCGGCCAAGCCGAAAATCGCCAATTATGCATTCACCACGCTGGAGCCCAACCTTGGCATAGTCAAGTACTACGACGACCGTTCCTTCGTGATGGCCGACATTCCCGGCATCATCGAGGGAGCGCACGAGGGCCGGGGAATCGGCATCCGCTTCCTCAGGCACATCGAGCGCAATTCCGTGCTGCTGTTCATGGTCTCCGCGGAAGAGGAGGACATCTCCGCAGGATACCGCACCCTCCTCAACGAACTGGAGGAATACAATCCGGAACTGCTGGTCAAGGACAGGGTGCTTGCAGTGACCAAATGCGACCTGATTGACAGCAAGACCGAAAAGAAGATCGAACCTACCCTCCCCGCCGACATCCCCCACGTATTCATCTCGTCGATGAGCCAGGAAGGCCTCAAGGAATTGAAGGAAGCACTCTGGACAGCCCTTCACAAATGATCCCAGACGAACTCCAGGCCATTGACGAGCGTATCACGCTGGTCCTTAACGGACTCCATTTCGAGGCGGGAGACCATTTCTGGCAGTTTTTCTCGACGATGGAGGTCTGGATTCCGATGTACGCCGCCGTAATCTTCATGATGATATGGAGGATGGGCTGGAAAAAGGGGCTGATGATGGTCCTGGCAATCGCCCTGACCATTGTTGCCTGCGACCAGACCGCCAATCTCGTGAAAAACACCGTTTGCAGGCTGCGCCCGTGCTATAATACAGCCATGGTCGACTCCGGCCTGATCATACTTGAGAATAAAGGAGGATACTACGGATTCTTCTCCGGCCACGCCGCCAACGCCTTCGGCTTCGCGGCGGCCTCTGGCATCTGCTTCGAAACAGACAAAAACCACCGGTACGGGCTGTACCAGTGGATGATTTTTATATGGGCCGCGCTTGTCAGCCTCAGCCGCATCTTCGTGGGCAAGCACTATTTCGGAGACGTGGTCGCCGGCGCAATCGTCGGCCTGGCCTTCGGATGCGTCATCGCCATGGTCTTCCGGAAGATCGTCACAAAACCGGGATGGTCTTCTCCATCCTGATTCCGCGGGAACCCTTGACAAGCACGCATGCCCCCTCCAGGGGATGCTCCCCGAGCCACGCGGCGAGATCGTCCGAGGTGGCGAAATGCCCCAGGACATTCGCAGGAGCGCCTGCCGAGGCAAGCGCCTTGCCGAACTCCTCCCCTACCAGGCAGGCCTCGAAGCCGGAAGCGGCTATCTTTTCCACTACCTTGACATGCTCCGCGACGGAATTTTCGCCCAACTCGCGCATGTCGCCCAGCAGGGCAATCTTTCGCGGAGCCTCCATCAACGCGAAACTGTCGAGGGCGACACCCATGCTGGAGGGATTGGCATTGTAAGCATCCAGGATAAGGGTGTTCCGTTCAGTCTTCTGCATCTGCGAGCGGTTATTGGAAGGCACGTAGGCCTCTATGGCGGCTACGGCGTCCTCGAAAGGGACTTCGAAATGGCAGCCGATGCATAGGGCGGCGAGCACATTCATCGCATTGTATGCCCCGACGAGATGCGTGTCTATCTCCCTTTCTCCCAGACTGATGCGCAGGAAAGGATGCTCCGGGGTAGGTGGTACTACTCCGGCACCGTTATACTCTATGCCGTAAGGAACGATGGAAAGGCCGCGGCGCTCCCTCGCCATGGCGCTGAGGTCAGGATCATCGACGTTGACGAAGACCTCCCCTCCCCTTTCGGCGATGAAATCGTAGAGCTGGCCCTTGGCCCGCTTGACTCCCTCGAAACTGCCGAATCCCAGAAGGTGGGCCTTGCCCACGTTGGTGATGAGGCCGCAGTCGGGCTCGCACACCTCCACCAGATGACGGATGTCGTCGGGATGGCTGGCTCCCATCTCGATGACTGCCAATTCCGTCTCCGGTGTAATCTTCAGCAGGGAGAGCGGAACGCCGATGTCATTGTTGAGATTGCCTTCCGTCGCAGTCACCCTGTACTTGGCGGAAAGGACGGCGCGTATGAGTTCCTTGGTTGTGGTCTTGCCATTGGTGCCGGTCAGGCCTATCACCGTCAAATGCTTGTCGCCAAGGCAGTTGCGGCGGTGGTGGAGACCCAGGGCGCGCAACGCGGAAAAACCGTCAGGGACGGCTATTACACGCGGGTCGCCCGAGGCGGCAGCGGCGCTGCCTTCGTCAACCACGGCGCAGGCCGCACCTGCCTCCAGCGCCTTCAGCGCATATTCGTTCCCGTCGAAATTCTCACCCTTCAGGGCGATGAACATCTCGCCTCCGGTGACGGCACGGCTGTCCGTGGTCACGCGGCAGCCGCATTCCTTGTATTTCAGGTACAATCCTTCAGTATTCATTTCACTCCAGTGCTTCCGAAGCCTCCGGCTCCGCGTTCAGACTCTTCAAGTACTTCAACCTCCTCCCATTCGACGTGCTCATGCCTGGCGACGACCATCTGTGCGATCCGTTCCCCGGGCTCCACCGTGAACGGCTCGGACGAAAGGTTCACGAGTATGACCCTCACCTCGCCGCGGTAATCGGCGTCGATGGTGCCGGGCGAGTTGAGGACGGTGACGCCCTTCTTCGCGGCGAGACCGCTGCGCGGGCGCACCTGCGCCTCATATCCTGCCGGGATCTCAAGATACAGCCCGGTAGGCACCATGGCCCTGCCCATAGGCTCGAGGACGATGCCCTGGGGGATGTCGGCCCGCAGGTCCACTCCTGCGGACTGGGGGGTCGCATACTGCGGCAGGGGCCACTGCGACCTGTTGACGATCTTAACCTTCATATTCGGTCGTTACTTGGGAGCCATCCTGTAAAGGAAGGCGGCTATTATGGCGAACAGGAAATTGGGTATCCAGATGGCCAGCCCCGGCGGCATGATGTCGGTATAAACGAACATTTGCGCGAAACGCTGGAAAAGGATGTACGAAAATGCGAGGGCGATGCCCAGGGCAAGGTTCCAGCCGAGACCGCCGCGCCGTTTGCGCGACGACAGCGACACCCCGATGATGGTCAAGATGATGCAGGAGAAGGGCATGGCCCAGCGGTTGTGCTTCTCGATGAGGGCGTACATGACGTTGGAGTCACCGCGCATCTCCTGGGTCTTGATGAGCGTCCGGAGCTCGTCGTAAGGGAGGGTCTGCACCGTCTGGGCATTCCGGTAGAAATCATCCACGGTAAGGGCTATGACCGTGTCCAGCTGGACACCGGAGTGTACGCTGTCGGACAGTCCCGTGGTATAGTCGCGGATGAAATACCTGTTGAGTTTCCAGGAGCCGGACAGGCTGTCCCAGACCGCGGTCTCGGCAGATATCTTGCTCACTATCTGGTTGTTCTCCACGCTTTCGAGGGTGAAACGGTATGCGGTGTTGTTCCAGGTGCTGAAACTCTCGACATAGACGAATTCACCCGGGGCGATCTGGTAGTGGACATTGCGCACTGCCGTGCGCTTGTCCTTGACATAATCCCTTTCGAAAAGCAGGCGTTCCTGGTTCGAGCGCGGGATCACGTACAGGTTCAGGCCGAGGGAAAGGAGCGCGATCATCACCGAGGCAGCTATGTAAGGCACCATCATACGATGGAAACTGACTCCGCCGGACAGGATGGCGATGATCTCTGAATTGGCCGCCATGCGCGATGTGAAGAAGATGACCGATATGAAAACGAACATCGCGCTGTACATGTTGATGAAGAAGGGTATGAAGTTCAGGTAGTAGTCGACGATGATCGCCTTGAGGGGCGCCTGGTTGGCCACGAACTTGTCAATCTTCTCGCTGATGTCGAACACGATGACGATGCCGATGATGAGCAGCAGCGCGATGAAGAAGGTCAGCATGAACTTCTTGAATATGTACCAGTCCAGTATCTTCGGTTGGAGTGTCATCTTACAGCTTTCTGGTAACTTTCCTGACGGCTTCCTCCTTCCAGGAGGCGAAGTCGCCATCTTCAATGTGCCTGCGCGCCTGGCGGACGAGGTCAAGGTAGAACGCAAGGTTGTGCTCGGTCGCTATCATCCCGGCGAACATCTCCTTCGAGACGAAGAGATGCCGCAGGTAGGCCTTGCTGTACGTATGGTCGACAAATGACGTACCGGAAGGGTCCAGTTCCGAGAAGTCGTCAGCCCATTTGGCGTTGCGCATGTTCATGACGCCTTCCCATGTGAAAAGCATGCCGTTGCGGCCGTTGCGCGTGGGCATCACGCAGTCGAACATGTCCACTCCGCGGGCGATGCCCTCAAGGATGTTGGCGGGGGTGCCGACGCCCATGAGGTAGCGCGGGCGGTCCTTGGGAAGGATGGGGTCGACGACCTCGAGCATCTCGTACATCTTTTCGGTGGGCTCGCCGACAGCGAGGCCGCCGATGGCATAGCCGTCGGCGTCGAAGCGCAGCGCGTGCTCCACCGCCCTGCGGCGGAGGTCGGGATACACGCAGCCCTGCACTATCGGGAAAAAGCTCTGTCCGTAGCCGTACAGCGGTTCGGTCTCGCGGAAACGGAGAGCAAAGCGCTCCAGCCACGACTGCGTGAGCCTGAGCGACTTCTCGGCATACCTGAAGTCCGCGTCGCCGGGGCAGCATTCGTCAAGCGCCATCATTATGTCGGCGCCGATGATGCGCTGCGTGTCGACATTGTTCTCCGGAGTGAAAGTGTGGCGCGAGCCGTCTATATGGGATGAAAAGGTGCAGCCTTCGGGGGTAAGCTTGCGGATGGGGCTGAGGGAGAAGACCTGGAAGCCGCCGCTGTCGGTGAGGATGGGCCTGTCCCAGGACTCGAACTTGTGCAAGCCTCCGGCGGCGCGGAGCGTGCCGAGGCCGGGACGGAGATACAGGTGATATGTGTTTCCGAGAATGATCTCGGCGCCGATATCCTCCTTCAACTCCTTGTGATAGACGCCCTTGACTGAGCCGAGAGTGCCCACGGGCATGAAGATGGGGGTATGGATCACCCCGTGGTCGGTGGTGATCACTCCGCATCTGGCGGAGCTGCAAGGGTCGGCTGCAGTCTGGACAAATTTCACTATCACACTAATTTTAACCTTCAAAGATAGTAAAAACTGCGCAAATTCTCCTATTTTTGCAGAACACACCGGAACGAAACAATCATTAACCGTATTTCCATATGAAGAATCAGAACATCAGCCTGAGGCTGATCATCATGAATTTCCTGGAGTTCGCCGCCTGGGGTGCATACCTGACCTCCATGGGCAGTTTCCTTGCGCGCAGCGGCTTCGGCCCCCAGATCTGGCTGTTCTTCGCCACCCAGGGCTTCGTCTCCATATTCATGCCCGCGCTCATGGGCATCGTAGCCGACAAATGGATCCCTGCCCAGAAGGTCCTTTCCCTGTGCCAGGGCATCGCCGGACTGTCGATGCTGGCGGCCGGCTGGTACGCGATGAGCTCGGGGGCAAACATCCAGTTCGGCACCTTCTATGCGCTCTATACTATTAGCATCGCATTCTTCATGCCTACCATCGCCATATCCAACTCCGTGGCTTACAACGCCTTGGAGAAAGCCGGCAAGGACCCTGTCAAGGCCTTCCCCCCTATCCGCGTATTCGGTACGGTAGGTTTTATCCTCACGATGCTCTTCGTCAATTTCGTAAAGGGAGCCGACGGGGTGCAGTTCCAGCACACATACAACCAGTTCTTCGTCTCCGGAATCATCAGCCTGCTGCTATGCGGCTACGCCCTCACCCTGCCTGAGTGCCCCTGCAAGCCCAGGTCGGAGGGGACACAGTCCTTCGCCGAGGCTACCGGCCTCAATGCCTTCCGCCTGTTCAAGGACCGCCAGTTCGCCGTGTTCTTCATCTTCTCGATGCTTCTCGGCGCTTCTCTCCAGGTCACCAACGGTTACGCCAACACCTTCATAACCTCCTTCAAGGAGGATCCCGCGTTCGCCAACGCCTGGGGTGCCAACAATGCCAACGCCCTCATTTCACTCAGCCAGATTTCCGAGACCCTCTGCATCCTGCTCATACCCTTCTTCATGAAGAAGTTCGGCATCAAGAAAGTGATGCTGATCGCGATGTTCGCCTGGGTGTTCCGTTTCGGATTCTTCGGTGCCGGCAATCCCGGCGGAGGCGTATGGCTGTTCATCCTCAGCTGCATCGTCTACGGCGTGGCGTTCGACTTCTTCAACATTTCCGGCTCGCTCTTCGTCAACGAGAATACCGGCAAGGACATACGCTCCAGCGCCCAGGGGCTGTTCATGCTGATGACCAACGGACTCGGAGCCTCGATCGGCACCTGGGCAGCCGGAAGGGTGGTGAACCACTTCGTATACAATGCCGCGGAACCCTCCTGGAGCACCGCCTGGTACATCTTCGCCGCGTACTCCTTCCTGGTCGGCATACTCTTCGCCATACTCTTCAAGGATCCGCAGAAGAAGCAGGCCTAGTCCTCCTGGACCCTTTCGATACGGAACACCCTGCTTGAAGAGCAGCAGTACTTGATATCGAAGATCCTGTATTCGTCGTGACCTCCGACCTTGTGGTAGGAGGTCACGAATTCTTTGTTGTACCCCATCTGGGCAAGGTCTCCCAGGCTGATGGAGCGGATATCCAGCCTAAGGAGCTTTTCCAGCACGGAGTAATTGCGGTCGAGTATGCCGAGTATCCTCAGGCGTACCGTACGCGAATAGTGGTGCCTGCGGTTATGGAAAGCGTTCTTGCACTCTTCGCTGCAGAATTTCTTTCCCTTCCTCCCATAGACGATCTCGTCCCCGCATTCCAGGCAGACCGGCCTGCCATGGTTGGTAACACTGTAGTCCATAGTCCATTTCCATAGTTTGCAAGCCAAATATGCGGACGCGGGGCGGACAATCCAAGGGATATATAAAAACTTCAGGGCGATTCTTATGTTTTTATATGCCGGATGCAGGCATAAAAAAAGTTCCGGACCGATAAAAAGCCGTAAAACCCCCTTTTCTTTCTTTATGTTCCATTGTCACGGCCGGGGAATCGAGTTCCTTTGTCACGGCGGGAAACGCTGGCGGTCAGCGTCACTCCGCGCCGGACCTAACAACTCAGACTCATGGAACAGTTGAACAGAATCGAAATCAGGGGAAACGTCGGGGCCGTAAGGCTCCAGACTGTGGGGAACACACGCGTGGCCAGGATCTCCGTCGCTACGAACTATGTGTACAAGGGACGCGACGGAGACCCGGTCATAGAGACCACTTGGCACTATGTCAGCGCATGGGAGGGAAAGAACATCCCTGACCTGTCCATAGTGCACAAGGGTGACAAGATATATGTTGCCGGGCGCCTGAGAAGCCAGCGATACACCGCCGACGACGGTACGGAAAGGACTGCCTACGACGTCCTGGCCTCGAAGCTCAGCATCATCGAATCCGACGAATCCCTCCAATACGAGTTCTGATGGGTTCTGCCAGGACACTGTTGATGCTTGCGGCCGCCGCGGCTGTTCTCTCATGCTCCACGCAGTCGAAGCTCCGGAGCGTGAGGAAGGGGCCGTCCGCAGCCCTGGCCCTGGCCCGGGAAGCGAAGCTGCCCGACATATCCAGGGACAGCCTCGCCACCCATCGGGACACGCTGAGGGTACAGGCGCCGGACGGCCGCGAGATGGTCATAATGAAAGCCGTGCGGAACGAGGACGGAGAGATGGTGGCCACCGACGTCATCGACGCGGCCGTCGTAACCGCCAGGTTCCGCAACGTCGCAGAACGCCACGGAAAGGTGGACCTGCGCTTCCTCGTGACGGTCCCCTCCTCCATGCTGGACAGCCGCTGGCAGCTGCGCCTTACGCCCGCGATGAACGTACTCGGGGAAGACATCGAGCTCGAGCCCGTGCTAATCACGGGGAAGGACTACCGCAAGGCGCAGCTGCGGGGCTACCAGCAGTACGAACGCTTCATCCGCTCCATCATCACCGACACCACCCGTTTCATACGGCAGCACGAGCTGGAAGTGTTCCTGCACAGGAACATCCCTGAACTGTACAGCCTCAAGGCCGACACCACGTATGTATCTGACGAGCGCTTCGCCTCCATCTACGGAGTGACGCAGAGGGAAGCCGTGGAGCATTATACGCGCATGCTCGCCGCAGCCTTCAACCGGCGGAAGATCGAGCGCAAGGACAGGATGTTCGAGCGTTACGTGAAGGTCCCAATAGTCACCGAAGGGCTGCGTCTTGACACAGTAATGGTCTCTTCCTCAGGGGATTTCATCTACGAATATGTCCAGACGGTCAATACCGCCCCGGAGTTGAGGAAGGTGGACGTCACACTGTCCGGAGCCATTTTCGAGGAGGAACACGACCTTTATTCCATCCCTGCCGCCGAGCCCCTGACCTTTTACATCAGTTCGCTGAGCACCCTTACGCAGAACGAGGAGAAGTATCTCACGCAGGTCATCGGGAGGAGGGTCACGGCCAACTCCACCTACTGGATAGACTTCGGGACGGGACGCTCCGACATAGACCCTTCCCTAGGGGAGAACGCATCCGAGATAGGCCGCATCAAGCGGCATCTGGGAGACCTGCTGGAAAACCGCGAATTTGACTTGGATTCCATAATAGTCACCGCATCGTGTTCACCCGAAGGAGATTACCGGTCCAACGAATCACTCTCCGGCAGGAGGAGCGCCTCGGTATCGCAGTACTTCGACCGGTATATACGCCGGTACCGCGACTCCCTCTCAAGGACGGAGGGGTTGTTCCTTTCGCTGGACTCCACATATGACGTAGGTCGCACTAAAGGAGAAAGCATTCCCTTCATTTCCAGGAACATAGCAGAGAACTGGGATATGCTTGCGGAGCTCGTCGCGGCCGATCCGGAACTGGGCGGAGCGGAGCGGGAGGACTTCCGGCTGAAGGCGGAAGTCCGCGACCCCGACGCCCGGGAGCGGAGCCTCGCCGCGACGGCATATTACCCGCGCCTGCGCACCGTCCTGTACCCCAGACTGCGTACGGTAAGGTTCGATTTCCACCTGCACAGGAAGGGCATGGTAAAGGACACCGTGCACACCACCGTCCTCGACACCACCTACATGCGGGGGATACAGGCAATACGCGAGCGCGACTACCGCACGGCAGTCACCCTGCTGCGCCCCTACGGTGATTACAACGCTGCTGTGGCATTCTGCTGCATGGATTACAACGAGAGCGCCCTGGACATACTCGGGCGGCTCGACAGGACCCCTGCGGTGAACTACCTCCTGGCCATCGTCCACGCCCGGAAGGGAGAGGACCGCGAAGCCGTGGAGAGCTACCTGGAAGCCTGTGACCAGGACCCTTCGTACATCCACAGGGGCAATCTCGATCCGGAGATAAGCGGTCTCATCAGCCGCTACGGACTTAACTCAGACATTTGACATAACATACAACCCTAAATCAATCCATCATGAAAAACAGTTTACAAATCATCGCAGCCGCCATCCTGGCATTGTGTCTGGCGGGCTGCAACGAAAATCCGGGCGCAGAGACGTCCGAAGAAAGACTCGTACACACCACCGTCAGCATCTCAGGAAGTCCCGTCACCAGAGCGACGGACGTCACCGCAGCAGACGAGGAGACCGTCTCGAACCTTCAGATCTTCGTTTTCGACGACAAGGGAGCGGTGGAAGACTACCTTGACGCCGGAGCGTCCATGTCCGGGGAAGTGATAACCAAAGAGGGAGAGAAGACCGTCGTCGCGGTAGTCAACGCCCCGAACCTGAAGAATGTCACCACACGTTCGGGACTCTTGACCAGGACCAGCCTCCTTTCCGACAATGCCCCGCGATCCATGGTGATGACGGGAGAAGTGACCGCAGTGCTCCAGGACGGTGGCAACATCACTATTCCGGTGACCCGCATCATATCCAAGGTGGTGCTGAAGAAGGTCACTCTCAACTTCACGTCGACGACGAACGCCTCCAAGGAGTTCCGGATACAGTCCATATACCTTATCAACGTGGCCGGAGACAATACTTATTCTGCGACTTCCGAACCCACCATCTGGTACAACAAGCTCAGGGACGGATACAACGATACCGGCACCGGATCCTTCCGTCTGCTCTCAGATTCCGTCAATACTACCGTCGCCAACAAATCGTCCTACACCAGGGACCACACTTTCTACTGCTATCCCAACCTCGTCAGCACCGAGTCATTCGACCCGGTCTGGTGTCCCCGGCACACAATGCTGGTCGTGGATGCGCTTCTCGGCAACGACAGAGTATATTATCCTATCGAACTCCCTGTCATAGGCCGCAACAAAAGCCTTGTCTTCGAAGAGCTTACGATTACCAAGAAGGGCTCCGACCAGCCGTACAAGCCCGTGGAGGACGGCACCTGCAACATTACGGTGACGGTCGTGCCATGGGACGTTACCCTATATCGGGAAACCATCTGACAGTCTTACGCTGGGGACATGAAGACGATAGGATTCATTGTGCCTGCGCTGCTCTGCGCGGCAATGGCCTCCTGTACCGTAAAGGAGGACAGGGGGCCCTGTCCCTGCGTGCTGGACATCTATCTCGAAAACAGCGGGGACTTTACGGACAGGCTTTCCGTCTCCGGCTGGAGCGGCAGCTCAGACAGGCTGTTCCTCGACAGGATATCGCCTGACCAGTATCCCGGCATGTATTCCAAGAAAGTGGACAAGGGGTTTCTTCACGTCAGCGCCTACTGCGGCAACGACGGCATGACCCTCAAGGGCGACAAGCTTACGATACCGGAAGGAAAGCAATGCGACCCGGTCTGGGCGTACAAGGGCGGGAGCATAGATGCGACCGGCGAGTCGGCAGAGGACCACATAGTCCTGCACAAACAGTTCGCAGTCATGCATATCAGGGTGGAAGCCGCCGGAAGGGAGAACGCTGATATCATAGTACGCGCCAGGGGCAGGGCGAACGGATTCGACATCTCGACGCTGGATCCCTGCCGCGGGGATTTCAACTGCTTCGCATCCCTGGACGGTGACATGAACCACATAATCAGCGTCCCGCGGCAGTACGACGACTCCCTGGAGTTGGAAGTGTTCCTTGACGGGATCCTGTCCAGGACCGTCAGGGCCGGGGTGCTCATCGCAAACTCCGGCTATTCGTGGGACAGCGAGGACCTGGAAGACATCTATCTGTCCATCAATCTGTTAACTCCAGAGCAAGCATCCATCGGTGTCAGAGGTTGGGATACCGAAGTCCATACAGTCACGCTTTAACAGCATTGCCATGACCAATCATCACACAAGAAAGATCGCCCGGATCATATTTGCCGCAGCCTGCGCGGCGTCCGGCGCCTGCTCCCCCACCGGGGAGCCCGGCGCCCCTGCCGCGCAGGTCACGGTCAACATCGTCCCGGACGGATACGCAGACACCCGGTCCTCTTTCACCTGGGACGAAGAAGACATACGCGACATCCAGATAGTCGTCACCGATGCGGACGGGGAAATACACGACGTACTGTACTCCGACTCCCCCTACGGTCTTCATTTCACCGGGCAGGTCGGCCGTCCCTACAGGCTCTGGGCGGCCGCCAACCTCGGCGGGAAGGTCGAGGCGGGCAGTCTGGAAGACTTCACTCAAGCCGTACGCTTCGTCACCAAGGCCGGAATCGAAAGGAGCGGCATACCCATGTTCAGTGACGGAGGATACGACATCACTCTGGCCGAAGGTGAAAACCACGCGGACATCCCGCTCACGCGGATGATGGCCCGCGTGGATTTCAACATCGATACCGGGTCGCTGGAGCGTCCCTACGCGTTCAGCGTCCGTAGCGTCACCATATTCAGCCCGGTAGACGCATATACCCCCTTCGACGGGGATGTCAGGAAAGAAGGTGATGCGGATTCCGCTCCCGGCTTCGACAGCGCTTCCGCCCGGGACATTTCCCTCCTGAACAACGGAGGGACGATACGTCTCTATGCGTTTGAGAACATGCAGGGCACCCTTCTCCCGGGAAATACCGACCCTTGGAAAAAAGTGCCGTCCAGCATCGGTGACAACGCTCCGCTCTGTACCTACATCGAAGCGGTCTGCTCGTATACCACCGACACGGAGACATGCGACGACATCACCTACAGGATGTATCTCGGGGAGAATGCAACGACCAATTTCGACGTAAGGCGCAACACCCTCTACCGGCTTACACTTGAACCTACCGAGGGAGAGATACGCGGAAAACGCGGATCGTGGAAGATTGAGACCGGAGAATGGGAGGACATCGCCGAAGTAGGGCTCGTCCTTACCCCATCACGCATGGAGCTGGAAGTCGGCGAGACAGGGACAGTATCGAGCTGTTTCGTCCTGACCTGGCCGGACGGACGATGTGAGACTCTCAGCGCATACTCGGACTGGGCAGTCGAAGGTATGGGATACCGTCATGTCCAGCTGATGGGCAGGGCGAAGCAGGAGCCAAGCATGGAGCTGAAAGGCAGGTCGCCGGGCTACGCGACAGTCACAGCCACCGCCGAGTACGATGGAGTCAAATACGACGCGGAGATGGAGGTCGAAGTGGTTCACGGCAATATAGGACCCGTCTACACGACGGAATATGAGTACGAACTGGTCGTAAGCCCTGATTCAGCCACGCTGGCGGAAGGAGAGACAGTCTCGTTCACAGCCACTTACATCACAAGGGAATACATCCTGGCAGATGGAGTCCGCGTCAGCGACGTCCCTTCCTCCACCACGGAAGACGATGTCACGGAGATGGCTAACTGGACGGTCAGGAGCGGAGCACGGTATGTCACCTACAGAGGGACGGGAGTCTTCGGATGGGCTTCCGGCCCGGGCACGGCTGTCATCGAAGCGACTTTCAACGGCTGCTCCGACACAGCGGAAATCAACACGCTCGCACACGATATCGAATACTCCACCGAGTACGAGTACGAACTGGAGGTCAGCCCTGACTCAGCCACGCTGGCAGAGGGAGAGACGGACTCGTTCACTGCCACTTA
>JAEEGL010451126.1_pt1 | contig 20516 bp, 17 predicted proteins | sample 9134231 | NCBI WGS metagenome assembly JAEEGL01 (sample SAMN16246548, study PRJNA631951) | gut metagenome | biome: gut microbiome; feature: rumen; material: fiber-attached | host: Bos | place: Iran: Karaj | collected 2018-10
AATTCAGCCGCCTATGTAATATATCATCGATATATCTCATAAGTCAAGAATATTTTTTTGAATCTTTAGTCTCCGGCCCCAAGTTCGAAAGCTTTCAGATTTATATCCAGGAATTTTGCGGGAACACAAGCCTTCAGGGATTCTATCCAGTCTTCCTTCGCAAAATCAAAATATTTCGAAAGTCTTCCCAACAAAACAATATTTACAGCCTTTGAAGTTCCGGCCTCTTCCGCAAGTGCCAGGCAGTCTATGGCATCAACCTGTGCACCCTTTTCTGTCATCTTGGCTTCTATATCCTCAGGATAGGATGCATCCCCGGTAATGACCGGCATAGGATCGATCTTCTGGGTGTTGGTAACGATCCTTCCGCCCTTCTTAAGATAGGGAAGCCATCTGGCAGCCTCAAGCAGCTCGAAGGATACGATTATATCCGCCTCTCCCTCCGTGATTATGGGTGAGAACACCTTATCCCCGAATCTTACATATGTGACAACGGATCCTCCGCGCTGGCTCATGCCATGAACCTCGGAAACCTTCACGTCACATCCTTTATTAAGAAGAAGATGGCCCAGGATCTTGCTGGCAAGAAGTGAACCCTGCCCGCCGACACCGACTATCATTATATTAGTAGTTTCCATATTCTATCCTCCGATGGTTTAATACCAATGCCCCGGGGTTTCGGCACATCGCAATAAGTTTCAACGCGATACACGACGTATCAAAGGCCTGTCCGCAAGTACATGGATGTACTTGCAGGCCCAGCACACACGCCTTGCGGCTCCGATCGTGCTCGTAGCGGTACTAGTTTCGAACTTCGCGTTGCTCGTTCTCAACAAGTACCGACGGCACTCAAGGGGGCGCTTATGAAACCCATTGCACTGCACCGAAACTCGGTACTTGATGCAATTACTGATTCAGGTTTGGGGGCGGACATAAATATTTTATAAGTGCACCCTTGAGCACCGCCGGTACTTAACGAGTACAAACGAAGTGCAGTACGAGTTTAGTACCGTTGCGTGTGCGATCGGAGCCGCAAGGCGCGTGCACGTTAAAATATTTATGCCCGTCCCCAAGCCGTGACTATTGCTTATTCAATGCCCCAAGCTTGCACATCTGGGTACAAACGTTGCATCCTACGCAAAGGGTTGTGTCGATGACAGCCTTGCCGTCACGAACGGAGATAGCGGGACACCCGATCTGCATGCAGGCTTTGCAGCCAACGCACTTATCACGGTTTACGCTGACGGGAGGGTTGTGCTTCACACCCTTAAGAAGTGCGCAGGGACGTCTTGTAATGATAACGGAAGGCTCATCTGCAGCAAGCTCTTCTTTGACGATTTTTTCGGTCTCAGCCAGGTCGTAGGGATCTACTACGCGGACGCGGTTCACTCCCATTGCGTGGCAGAGCGCTTCAAGATCGATCTTGGCAGCAGGATCACCCTTGATGTTGTATCCGGTGGTGGGATTCTGCTGATGTCCCGTCATTCCCGTGATGGAATTATCAAGGATGATGACAGTGGATGCGGATCCGTTGTAAACGATGTCAGCAAGTCCGGTCATTCCCGAGTGTACGAAGGTGGAGTCTCCGATAACACCTACAGTCTTGTGCTCATATTCATGTCCCAGGGCCTTGTTGAATCCGTGCATTCCCGAAAGAGAAGCACCCATACAGACATTTAAGTCCATCGCATTAAGAGGTGCGAAGGATCCCAGAGTATAACATCCTATGTCACCGTATACCATGCACCCCAGTTTCTTGAGAGTGTAGAAAAGACCTCTGTGAGGGCATCCCGCACACATTACGGGAGGTCTTCCGGGAATGGGATCTGCGATTGCTTCTCCCGCAGGGATATCAAGTCCCATGGCTTTGCGGATGATCTCCTGGGAAAATTCACCAATGATGGGGAAGGTATCTTTTCCGTGACATTTGATGCCGAGACCCTTGCAGTGATTTTCCATTATAGGATCAAGCTCTTCAACAACATAAAGCTCATCCACGGATGCTGCAAAATCAGCTATCTTCTTAATGGGAAGCGGATTGACCATTCCGATCTTAAGTACCGGATGCTTGTCTCCGAATACTTCCTTGACATACTGATAGCTTGTGGATGATGTGATAAAACCGACACTCTTGTCGCTTCCTTCTTCGATGCGGTTGAGAGAGCAGGTTTCAGCCAACTCAGTCATATCCTTCAGGCGCTGTTCAACTCTCACGTGAGCTTTTCTTGCCTGTGCGGGAAGCATGACCCTGCTCTGGTCTTTAACATATTTAACAGTTTCTCTTTCGACTCTTTCAGAAGTCTCCACGATGGAACGGGAATGAGAGATCCTCATACACATCTTAAGGAGCACGGGAGTATGATATTTTTCAGAAAGGTCAAATGCAGTCTTGGTGAACTCAAGGGCTTCAGCAGAGTCCGAAGGCTCCAGCATGGGAAGTTTTGCCGCAATGGCATAATGCCTTGAATCCTGTTCATTCTGTGATGAATGCATTCCGGGATCGTCCGCAACGCAGATAACAAGTCCGGCATCCACTCCGATGTAGGATATGGAAAACATGGGATCTGCAGCAACATTAAGGCCTACATGCTTCATTGCGCAGGCAGCTCTTTTGCCTGCAAGGCTGGCACCGTGTGCAGCTTCCAAGGCAACCTTTTCGTTGGGAGCCCACTCGCAGTAGATCTCTTCGTATTTAACAGCTTCCTCTGTGATCTCCGTACTGGGAGTTCCGGGATAGCTGCTTACCACCGCACATCCCGCTTCATACATGCCGCGGGCTACGGCTTTATTTCCTATCATAAGTTCACGCATTATGATTCGTTCTCCTGTTCAACAAGACGCTCTACGCTGTAACGCTTTCTGAGAAGGGGCTTCTCGATCTTTCCCGTGGGATTTCTGGGAACATCATCGAATATGATCTTCCTGGGCCTCTTGTAACGGGGAAGTCCCTGACAGAACTCTTCAATCTCTTCCTCCGTGCAGGTCATTCCCTCTTTTATGGAAATGATGGCTCCGGCGATCTCCCCCAGTCTGGGATCAGGAAGTCCGATGACCGCAACATCCTTGATCTTTTCATGTCTTCTGAGGAAGTCCTCTATCTGAACGGGATAGAGGTTCTCTCCGCCGGATACGATGACATCCTTCTTACGGTCAACGAGGAAAATAAATCCGTCGGGATCCTGCATTGCCACGTCACCGGTGTAAAGCCATCCGTCCTTCAGGACTTCTGCGGTGGCTTCGGGATTTCTGTAGTAGCAGGTCATGACACCGTCGCCCTTGACGCAGAGTTCTCCGGCCTCACCCTTTTTAACTTCGCCTCCGTTCTCATCCACGATCTTGCACTGCCAGCCGTATCCGGGAACTCCGATGGCTCCGACCTTGTGAATGTTCTCAACTCCGAGATGTACGCATCCGGGACCGATGGATTCGCTGAGTCCGTAGTTGGTGTCGTACTGATGGTTCGGGAAATAATTCATCCACCTTCTGATGAGTGAAGGGGGAACGGGCTGTGCACCGATATGCATAAGTCTCCACTGAGACAGTTCGTAATCGGAGATCTTAAGTTCTCCGCTGTCCAGGGAATCCAGGATATCCTGGGCCCAGGGCACAAGAAGCCATACGATGGTGCACTTTTCACGGGATACCGCATCAAATATATACTGAGGCTTTGTTCCTTTAAGAAGCACAGCTCTGGATCCGCTGACAAGGCTTCCCATCCAGTGCATCTTGGCTCCGGTGTGGTAAAGAGGAGGGATGCATAAGAAACAGTCATCATGAGTGGTTGAATGATGATTCTGTTCAACCTTTGCGGCGGTCATAAGGCTTAAATGCTTATGGAGTATTGCCTTGGGAAATCCGGTGGTTCCGGATGAAAAATAGATCGCACCGTCATCCTCATCTTTGATATCAATGTCAGGCTTTACGCTGGAGCAGTCCGCAACCATTTCACGGTAACTTTCTGCAAATGTGGGGCAGGTCTCGCCTACAAAAATAAGGAGTCTGTTTTTTTCAAGCTTATCAACAACGGACTCGATACGTCCTATGAATTCGGGACCGAAAAGAAGTACATCCACCTCTGCAAGTTCGGCACAGTAAAGGATCTCATCTGCGGAATATCTGAAGTTAAAAGGAACGGCAATGGCTCCGCTCTTAAGGATTCCCATGTAAATAGGGAGCCACTCAAGGCAGTTCATCATAAGAATGGCAACCTTGTCATTTCTGCCCACGCCTCTTTCCAGAAGCATGTTGGCTACGCGGTTTGCCTTTTCATCAAAAACCTTCCAGGTGATCTCTCTTCTGTAGGGCTGATCTTCGGTCTGCTGAATGAGCGAATACTCTTTCCAGCTTACCCTTCTGGTCTCCTTCTGTTCGGGATTGAGTTCGATAAGTGCTACCTCATCTCCGAACTCTCTTGCATTTTTTTCAAGATATTCCGTAATAGGCATTTTTCGTACTCCGTTCTTTTATGTAATATTATCCCGGGTCCGGGCTGGCCGGATCCGGGAACAGATAATAAAGTAGAATCGCTATGATACGTAATTCAGCGGGTTAACAGGGGTTCCGTTTATAAGGATCTCAAAGTGCAGATGAGGTCCCGTGGATCGTCCGGTATTTCCGCTCTTTGCAATGACTTCACCCTGGCTTACAGTCTGGCCCACAGATACCAGTATCCTGGACAGGTGTGCATACCTGGTCTGAGTTCCGCCGGGATGTGTTATGAGAACCATATATCCGTAACTTCCGGACCATCCCGCCTGCGTAACGGTACCGCCGCTGGATGCCATGACAGAAGTTCCGGTAGCAACAGCCCAGTCAATACCTCTGTGATATGTGGTAGCACCTGCAGTGGGCGCATTTCTGTATCCGAAGTAAGAACTGATCCTTCCGCCGTATATGGGCTTGATGTAGGTGGGAGGAATCTTGGTACCTCTCTCCATGATCTTGGGAACAGCCTCTATATCTACTTCCTCAATGAGAACAACTCTCTCGGATTCGGTATCGTTTATAAAGTGCTGGTCAACGATAGCTCTGTGATGTCCCGCAGAAGGCTGCTGAATAACATTTGTCTCGGTGGTGTACCAGTCATCCCTGGGAATTATTATCACATCCGCATCGTAATCCTCATCAACATAGTTCCTCTCTACGTGCTCGATGGAAAGTTCGGGCTCGGGAGTGGTTATGACAAGGGTGTCATTTATATGAAGTGTGGAATTAACGCTTTCAAGTTTGTCGGAGTTAAGTGCAATAAGATCTTCGATAGGGATATTCAGATTAAGGGAAATTCCACTTAAGGTATCGCCTGAAACTATGGTGTATTCAAAAGCGGTCTCATGTTCTTTGGTAACATCCTCTATAGCCGTTTCAAGGCTTGTAAGTCTTGATGAGGGAACATATCCTTCAGCAATCTCTATATTTTCCACAAAGCCGATGGAAATAAGACCGGTCTCATAATCCTGAAAAGATACTTCCGCCTCCTCACTGTCCTCTGTGGTTCCCTGAGCCGTAAGATATGACTGAAGGCCTCCTTCCGGAAGGTTAAGTCCGCTGCCGTTATCGGATGCATTGTAGGTATCCACAACCTCTGCGGTAAAAACATTAAAATCCCTGCCCGGTGCACGCACCAGTCTTACTTCAAATCTTCCCCCGGGATTGTATCTGTCTATGGCCTCATTAAGGAGAGTGACAACTTCATCCTCGTCCGCAAGAGTGACCATGTAGTCTCCCATCTTAACCGTATAGGAAGGGGAAAGGGTTTCTTTCATGGAAGCCGTGAGAACATTCTCCGCTCCGGTAAGTGCTTCGGCTCTGGGAGTAAGATCTCCCGTAAGAACATTTTCAGATTCTATCCTTACGGAATAATCCATAAAGGTCATGCCATCGAAACGGGCTGCAACATTTTGACGTGCTTCAAGAAGGAGAGCTTCCGCATCTTCACGATTCGAAAAATCTCCTATCTTCACATCGTTTATATACAAATGGAAATAGTCATCATGCCCTTCAGAATATGGCGAATATCCCCGTGCCCATACAAAGCACGCGAACATGGCAATGACGGAAGAAACTATAAAGAGGAATCCTCTTTTTTTGGAAAAAAACAATTTGTTCACGATAAACCTAAAATCAGAACAGGAAATATGCCGTAAAAGGAGCCACTATGGAAAGGATCGAGGCGATGATGGCGATAACGGCAAGTTTCTTCACGCCCTTTATATCCTCATCAACCTTGGAAATATCGGTCCTTACATTTACCATGAGTTTGGAATTCTCCTCACGGATATTATCCAGCTGCTTTCCGCTGTCGTTTCTGAGACTTCCGAGAAGCTTTGCACTCTCATCCTTGATGACAGTGATATTCTTGGCTCCGTCAGTCTTGATGCTTTCAAGCTGTGCCGCATTTTCCTGCTTTATGCTTTCTAACTGTTTTGCGTTCTCATCCTGAATCGATGCCTGAACGTTTCTGTAAACGCGAACGCACTCTTTATGAATATCCGCATTTCCGAGAGCCTGAGACAGACTTTTCTGGCTGTCCAGCATCTGCTCCTGGCCTTTGCGGAGATTGCTCTGCATCTGCTGAAGATACTGGTCATTGGCATTTCTTATATTTTCCGTCTGAAGCTTAAGAGATGCCACATCATCCTGAAGGGCCTGAATAAGCTCATAAACCGCATCATCACCGGCAGGCTTTGCAAGTTCACCCTGCATTGCTGACAGTTCTTCACGGATCTTGGTCTGGAACTCTTCATTGGCTGCACGAACCTGTGCGATCTGAGCACTGACTCCCTGCTGAAGATCACCCAGCTGATTTCCGATCTGTGCTTCAAGACGGTCAAATCTCTGATTAAGATCATCATTTCCGCTGTCGGCAATATCATTTCTCAGGCGTTCAAGATGCTCTTCATTGGAAACCCTGATGGATTCGATCTGCTCCTTGAGTTCATTGCTGCGGCTCTCGAGCATGGCGCTCTGTCTGCTCATGAGATCATTCTGACTCTCGATCATGGCACTCTGTCTGCTCATGAGGTCATTCTGGCTCTCGGCAAGGTCCTTCTGTCGTGCAATGAAATCATTCTGGCTGGCAAGAAGGTCATTCTGCATCTGCTGCAGATATTCTTCATTAGCCTTGTTCATGGATTCCATCTGGCTCTTGAGATCATCAAGGGCTGCATCGTCCACACCCTGTCCGAGATCCGGAAGAGCTGCGATGGTAGCCTTAAGTCCGCCAAGTTCATCCGCAACGCTCTTCATGCGGTCAAGGCAGTCCTGATATTCTCTCACCTGGGCTCTCATTACTCCCATAGCTTCAGATTCCGCTTCACCGTTGGCACGGATGATCTGCTGAGCATTCATCTTCTGTGATAACTGGTCCATGAATGTATCCATAATAGCCTCCAAAACATCTTGTCCCGGCAACCGGGAGTTTAGAAACACGAACTAAAGATAATTATACTTCAAAACACCTTATGTTAAAAGATTATGTACGCAGTTTCAGCGCATTTTTTTGTGAATGTTGCACATAAATCTTTCAAAAATACTTCCAACTATATAAACATTTACTATTTTTTTACATGCAGTTCATAATTTATTCATAATCACTGCATATAATGAATCTTGTAACAGACGAGAAGAGAATAAATCGATCATTTTTTCATAATAGCCCGGGAGCCGAAAGGTTTCCGGGCACTCCTCATTTTATGGGGAGTTTTCTTATATTCAGATCAGATCGGGATCTCCCGCCACATTGGAAAGCTTGATGATCTCATCGTTCAGGCTGAGCATCTTGTCATCCAGGTCCGAAACAAGGTGTGCGCACTCCACCAGCTCGTCTTTAATATGCTGGGGTGCATCGCCTTCGAATTTGTAGTGTATCTTGTGCTCCAGAGATGCCCAGAAATCCATGGCAACAGTTCTGATCTGGATCTCTACCTTGGTGTCCACAACCCTGTCAGAAAGGTATACGGGAACAGTAACTATCATGTGATAACTCTTATACCCGCTGGCCTTGGGGAATGTGATATAGTCCTTAACGGTGTGGATCTTGATATCCTGCTGATGCTCGATCATATCGGCTATCCTGTAGATATCCGATGAAAAAGAACAGATGATCCTGACTCCGGCTATATCATTAACATAATTGACCATGTTCTCGATAGTGGAATCAAGCCCGTGCCGCTTAAGCTTTTTTACTATGCTCTCCGGGGTTTTCATTCTGCACTTGATATGCTCTATGGGATTGTACTGATGGATGTGCTGGAACTCTTCGTTAAGTATCTCAATCTTGGTCTGGATCTGTCTCATGGCCGCATTGTAGACCAGTGTAACTTCCTGCCAGGTCTCGATACCATTGCCCTGCACTATATCATTGATATCATTATCCATTGCTTAGTTAACGTCTTTCAAATATAATTTCACTGTTACTGTTATCTCTTGGTCACATAAAACCGCATGCAAAAACCACACGAGAAAATTACATGTGTGCATACAAGGTTTATTTTATCATATATCCCCATTTATTGGTAGGAAAAAGTAGGAAAGGGTTAAGATGTTCAGATTGTGGGTTAGGGAATTTAAAGACACTCATATGTTAAAAGACATCGTTATCGAGGACGGTTCATCGGATACAAGAACCCACAAGATAATGAACAGCCTGGAAAAAGCATGCCACGAGCTGGATCTTGGGGTTCCCATCTGGATGGAGGACAATATCGATTCTTTCAAAAAAACGTCCAAGGCCCGGTTCAGGAAAGGATCATTCATCGAAGAGATACCCTTCGACTATCTGGAGATCCTGGTTATCGAAGAAGACTAAAAAAATCCTCCGCATTTATCTGCGGAGGATTTTACATAGTTAAAGAATATCAGTATCAGTCATCATATCCGTTGGGATTGTTCTTCTGCCATCTCCAGGAATCTTCGCACATTTCCCTGATACCGTATTTAGCAGTCCAGCCAAGCTCCTTTTCAGCAAGAGAAGCGTCGGAATAGCAGGTTGCGATATCGCCGGGTCTTCTGGGCTTGATGGAATAAGGGATCTTAAGCCCGTTAGCTTCCTCAAAATTCTTTACGATATCAAGTACACTGTATCCCTGTCCGGTTCCAAGGTTATAGATCTTAAGACCGGGCTTTTCTTCAATCTTATCCAGGGCCTTAACATGTCCCACCGCAAGATCCACAACATGGATATAATCTCTCACGCCGGTTCCGTCGGGGGTATCATAATCATTTCCGAAAACCCCCAGCTCCGCAAGCTTACCTACAGCAACCTGTGTGATATAAGGCATAAGATTGTTGGGGATACCGTTGGGATTTTCACCGATGGTTCCGGATTTATGTGCTCCGATGGGATTGAAATATCTGAGCAGGATCACATTCCACTCATTATCTGCTTTCTGGATATCCGAAAGGATCTGCTCAAGCATGGACTTGGTCCAGCCGTAAGGGTTGGTGCACTGTCCCTTGGGGCATTCCTCGGTAATGGGTACAAATGCAGGATTTCCGTAAACAGTGGCACTTGACGAAAAGATGATATTCTTACATCCGTGCTTTCTCATTACGTCAACAAGAGTGAGAGTACCGCAGATGTTGTTATCATAGTACTCCCAGGGCTTTGCCACAGATTCGCCCACAGCCTTGAGCCCCGCAAAATGGATCACGGCACTGATGTCTTCTTTCGAGAAGATCTCTTCGAGTCCTTCTCTGTCTCTGATATCGGTCTTATAGAAGGCTGCCTTTTTGCCTGTAATGGCTTCAAGCCTTCCAAGCACCTTCTCATTTGAATTGGAAAGGTTATCGAGAATAACAACATCCCTTCCGGAATTCTGAAGTTCAACAACGGTATGGCTTCCGATAAATCCGGCTCCGCCTGTTACAAGTATCTTTCCCATATGGCCTCCTTAAAATGTTTATTACAGTCTCAGAATAAAGGGTCCCCCCGGGGAAGAGTCAATGCTTTTTAAAGAACTACTCCGTTTTTCTCAAGAAGTTCTCTCGCACTCTCCACAGAATCAATGCCGGTCTTGTTTTTGATAGGTGCGAATTCCTTCTCTCTGACAACCTCGAAAGGAAGGCAGCTGTCACACTGATGGATCATATCCAGTACAAGGTTCTCATACTTATAGCCGTTGGGTGATTCGGGCTTTACAAGCACTCCATTCTCATCAAGGCAGGGAATCTTTTTCTCAACGATGTGAAGAGGAAGTGCTCCGTTAAGGATCCTCTCAAGCTGCTCGGTTGAGAACAGATAGTTAAGAATTACTCCGAAGTTGTAAGCGGGATCTCCCTTCTCGTTCTTTGCATTCATGAGTTCTTCGGTAAGATCGTAATACTCAACGATGGAGGGCTTGCCGTCCTCGAGGCAGATAACTCCTACCTTCTCATCGGGTGCAGCCTTTCTTACAACCTTTGCACCGACGGTGCAGTTCTTGGAAATGGTTGCTCCGACAAAAACGGGATCTGCAATTCTCTGAAGCACATTATCAACAGCAAATACGTTGAACCACTCAATGCCGTTTGCATGAACATTATCAAGAAGTCCTGCATTTACAAGGGATACGAACCATCCGCCGTTTCCGTTGGGAGAAGTAGCCATGCGGCCTTTTTCTTCAAGATAGATCTTCCCTTCATAATCGGTAGCGGCAGCCATTGCCTGCATAAAGAAATGAACGTGATCCTCGGGATATCCGAAATAATTCTTCTCCTTGAAAAATCTGACGGTCGCGTCATTATTCTTCTCAGAAGTCATGATATAGATGTGAATGGGATTTCCGGCCTTCTCGGTGACATCCTTCATGTTGTTGAAGAGACACTCGAAGATATAAAGTTCTCTTGTCTTGCCAACATTGTACATTCCCTTGGGATCATCGGATCCGAGTCTGGTTCCCATGCCGCCTGCAAGAAGAAGAGCCGCAACCTTTCCTGCCTTAATTGCTTCAAGTCCCACCTTTTCAAACTCAGCTTTTCCGGCCTCGATCTCAGGGATCTCCATACATGATAGAGGAGTGATCACCCCGCGGACACCGAGTTCTTCCTGGTGCTTGCAGTTTGCCTGGATGCTCATGTCAGTGGCATCGATCTGTGCGAGAAGACCTTCCTTCTCAGCATCGGATAGTTCATCATAATATTTGAGAACCTGCATCTGTCCGTATTTTTCGAGTTTTGCTTTTGCTTCTTCTAAAGTCATTTCAATATCTCCTGTTTAATTTTTTTCCGTAAAAAAAGCACCCGGAGTGCATCACCCGGATGCTTTTGAAATCTTTTCCAGATTTTTTGAATTTTCAATTCCCAAAAGCGTCAGGCATTTCTATATGCACTTGCCCCGGCTTCAGAGGCAAGGTCATAGACCGCCCCCGCATCAGGATCTCCCGTAGGGTAAACCTTTACCTGATTGAGATCTGCATCGTAAGAAGCGGTAAATGTACCACCATTTCCCACAACATGGCCGGCTACAATGGGAGTATCATTGATAGTTCCCGGCAGATATGATTCATCTATCTGTACAACTATCGAACTGGATCCGCTCAGGTTGCCTTCGGCGATATCAGCCAAAAAAGCCTCTCTTATCTGATCCGCGCTCTGAATGTCCCTGGATCTTCTGGACTGTTCAACGTACTTAATGAACTGGGGCGCAAGAAGTCCGATAAGGACAGCCATGATCGCTATAACGATTATCAATTCCACAAGTGAAAAACCATCATTCTTCTTCATAATATTCCCTCGGCCGTATAAAAAATATTAAATTTCTATAAACAATTACATTTTATCGTCAAAATCCGATAAAAACAATACTTTTTGGCAAAAATTAACGATATTTAACTCATATACGGGCAGTTCGCCATATACATATTTGAGGTCATTTATGATAAAGTTTAGAAAGAGTTTCCGGAGGCGATATGAAAAAGAAGGTCGAGATTCAACAATATATAGTAATTGCGGCCGGAGTTTTTCTTTTTCTGCTATCCGGGGGCATCCTTGCGTTTCTTACATACATAAGCGCAAAACAGTCTTATTATTCCCCCACAGAATATGTTTTATATAACTGGAGCGTTCCCGCAGCGGACAGTTTATTCAAAAATGCCCTCTATTGCGCCGCTGCCTTCATTGCACTTATCAGCTTCTGCCGTCTGGCAAAAAAATACGATAAAGCCTTCCGCTTCATGGAACGCATCGTGGTGGCAGCCCTTGCAGTGATCTATGTTATTGCGGGACTCCTGTACGTCTCAAACAGCCCCTATTATCCCACCGGAGACCAGATCAGTACCACTGCCGCTGCGGCATATGCCCTGAATGGCAATTACGTGATGTTCGATCCCCTGGGCTACATCGGGATCTTTCCCTTCCAGAAAGGTCTGGTTTTATTCTATGAGATCATATTCAAACTCTTCGGAAGTTTCAACTATACTCCGGTGAAGATCCTGACAGTCTTCATGAACACATTTACCATGATCCTCGGAGCAAGGCTGGTTAAAGATCTGGGAGGCGGACCCGCTGCCACAATGATCTATTCCGTATTAATGTGTTTCTGTCTTCCGTATTTCTATCTTCTGCCCTACGCGTACGGCGACCTGCCTTCCATCTTCGGATCAATGGTACTGGTTTTTTACCTAAACAGATTTCTCACAAGAAAAAAATGGTACTATGGAGTTCTTGCTCTTGCAGGTTCTGCTTTCGCAGTAATGACCAGGGGGACTTCCTGGATAACACTCATTGCGCTGATCATAGTAACCGTCATTATATCCCTGAAGCAGAAAAAATGGTTCCCCGTCATATCCATGACCGTTATTGCGGTAATCTCCTATCTTTTCGTAACATCAATAAACATCGGATATGAAAAGGCATCCGGATATACCAGAAACACTGGAAGCCCCTTTGTTTCAATACTTGCCATGGGCATGATGGACTCCTGGGGAGGGCCCGGCGTATTCAACGATTATCCCCAGCTCCTCTACCAAAAACACGAAGCAGACAGGGAACTTGCATCAACGGAGTCAAAACAGTATATAAGTGAAAGACTTGAAGAATTTAAAAACGACCCGGCCATGGCTGCCGATTTCTACAACAGAAAGCTTAAACAGCAGTGGACCGAGCCTCTCTACGAAGCAACCACCCACACCTACAGTTTCAAACAGGGCGAAGAACCTGTCATCACCGGTTTTTATGACAGTTATTATTACGGACGTGTTCACGACATTTCCTTTAAGTTCATGAACAGATATCAGACCTTCGCATATCTGGCAGCCCTTTTGTATGCCCTGAAATGTCTGTGGGATATCCTGAAGAAAAAAGCCTCTGTAAGCGTATATCACTGGTTTTTCTATATTCACTTTGTCGGAGGTTTTATACTGAGCATTATCTGGGAATCAAAAGCAAGATACATGATCCCCTTTCTCATTTTTATGCTTCCCGTTATTGCCCTGCTTTTCGACAAAAGGAAAAAGTCCGGAACCGAAGATATTTAAATCTTACAGTTCCAGACTTTTGAAAAAGTCATCCGCAGCCGTATCCCCGGCAGCCTTCATAAGAAGACTTTTCAGTTCCGGCTTTTCATCTTTAAGATCCCTTATCATCAAATCTCTGTTTTCGTCAGTTATACATCCGATATCCCTAAGAAGTTCAAAATGTTTTTTTTCCGGGAAGATATCTTTTAATGCGATCCAGGTTTCATTGCCCTGTTCTGATCCGGCCCTGTGTCTGTAAAGATAATCTATCAGCATGTTTCTGAAGGCTTCAGGCAATTTCTCATCATTTAAAAGTCTCAGTATGCAAAGAGAGGCTTTCATGACCCTTCTTCTGCTCTCGTATGCGCCACGGTCACTTGATCCGTAGTCTTCCTCACCGCACAGGATCTGATTGGTAAAGCCTTCATCATCTGGCTCTTCGATCATCTTCAGAGCCCAGGCATCCCATTTATCTATCCAGTCCCCGGAAAGGCTTAAAAGATTTGTCAGATGATTCGGCGCAGAATTCCTTACGGCACCCGCCAAAAGCTCACAAACTCCGTCGCTTAATCCGGGAAGGGTGATCTTCTGCAGATTAACACATCCTTTAAATATCCCCTCACCCGTCTCACATCCGGGAAGGGTTATCTCAGTCAGATTCTCGCATCCCGCAAATCCCCAGTCCCCGATGCTCTCAATGCTTTCCGGCAGTAATAGTTTTTTCAGGCTTTTTCTTCCCAGAAATGCTTTTTTCGACACACTTGTCACTTTAATGCCATTATTAAGCACTCCCGAAATCTCAAGATTTACAGGATTACCGGATACTCTTACAAGCGAGGCTCGTTCTTCAGTTTCTGAAAAGATCATTTCTCCCCAGTCTGTTTCTTTTCTGTATTCTTTACTCATTTTCAGATATCCAGCTTAAGTATTTTATCCTTCAGTGCATTGCCTCTTTCAGAGAGTTCCATATCACGGGACAGTTCCGTATAATCCGCATTTCCGAAAGCACCTATGAATCTGGAGGACCAGGGATCGGAGGTAAGTCTTGCGGCAAGTATTACAGGTTCATTCCCCTCTGCATAGGCTTCCCTGACAAACTTTATCATGCATGAAAGCTTTGAGCCGGTACTTTCCGCTTCTTTTCGAAGATTGTCGGTCTTTCTTTCATATATGCTCTTAATGATGTTAAATGCACCGCTTCCGCTTTCGCATGAAACTTCCGTGCAGCCTCTGATCATATCTTCATAAGTTTTGGAAGCAGACTTGAAGGTCTTCCTGTCAGCGGAGCTTAAAGCACCTGCGGTTTTAAGGGATGTCATTTTCTTATTTATGGTTTCAGCCGCAGACTTCAGTACATCGAGAACTTCATCCACACCGGCTCCCGCTTCAGCCTTTGCCTTGGCAGCCCGGAGCACGGGAGTAAGAGCGGAAACCGAATCAGCCTTTTCCATAACGCTTCTCATATCGGCACATACAGAATCCATCAGCATGCCCACAACGGATAATCGTTCATCAAAGCCCGCGCTTTTAACTTTCTCGTATATGCCCATGGGAGGATTGCCGGACAGGATATCCGCTATGCGGTAATCCTTCTTGTACTTCTTATACATATCGTAATACGCGGAAAAATCCTTGGCAACGCGTTCACATCTTAAATACTGGGCAATAAGAGTTTCATCCGCGGTAAGATCTTCCTCTTCGTAGAGCTTAAGCATTTCCGAAAGATCTTCCCAGCCTCTTGCGGTAACGTAGGCTCTTCCCTCGGGGGACATTTCCATAACGTAGAAATCGTCTTTCTTGATATCAAGATAGCCCATAACCGCACCATGGATATTTCTCGCATATGCATACTCTCTCCAGGCAGACTGATCGGGGTCAACGGATATGACCTTCAGTCTGTCCAGTGTGGCAATATCAAATTCCCTGACGGATCTGTTATATTCGGGAGGATTACCGGCGGTCACTATAACCCAGCCTTCGGGAACAGCATGTCTTCCAAAAGTCTTGTACTGAAGGAACTGAAGCATGGAAGGCCCCAGGGTTTCGGACACACAGTTTATCTCGTCTAAGAAAAGTATGCCCTCTTTTATACCACTGTTTTCTATAGCCTCATAAACAGAGGAAATGATCTCACTCATGGTATATTCGGTTACGGAATAATCTTCTCCTTCATATTTTTTTGTTGTAATGAAGGGAAGGCCCAGAGCGGACTGCCTGGTATGATGTGTCATGGAGTAACTGACCAGCGCTATTCCCAGTTCTGATGCGATCTGCTCCATTATGGCGGTTTTGCCTATGCCGGGAGCACCCAGCAAAAATATGGGACGCTGACGCACCACGGGAATGCAGTAATCTCCGTTATCGTCCCTTTTAAGATAAATTGATACCGTATCTTTTATAACCTGCTTAGCACGGGAAATGTTCATCCCAGTTCCTCCTCATCGATTATGGCTTTCATACTCCAGGCAGGCGGCCCCATACGCCCTGGATCATTGTTCAGAAACACAAAAATGACATCCGTGTCCGGTTTCTTTTCGGGATAAATACCGTATCCGTCGGTAAAATATATTATCCCTTTCAGATCGTCGAATTCTCTTTTTTCCTTAAGATCATCCACATAAGAAAAAACCGGTCTGAAATCCGTGGCTCCTCCGCCGTATAACTTCATATGCTCCAGATATATGTCCAGAGTCTCCGTATCGGTGATCTTGTCATCGCTTTTAACCTCACTGTCACACTGGAGGATATGAATATTTACTTTTCTGAAAAAGCTCTCGGAATTTTTAAGCAGATCAAAAGTCTGTCTTATGAACTTCCTCACGATCTCGCCGCTGCAGGAGGCAGATGTGTCTATGGCTATGACAAAATCCTTAATACGCTTTTCTTCCCTGTACTCCAGAGGTTCTATGAGGGGCATATTGTCGTATTTTTCCAGACCGTAGGTATAGTATATATAGTCGAACTCATCCTCGCTGAGTCTGTTACTCTCCCCGTTTACAAGGAATCTCTGAAGAAGTTTCGCGTAATCATACTTGATCGCTGCCCCTTCCGACAGATTCTTTTCCAATGATTCGGAGGAAGTTCCTTTCTCGGAGAAATTCTTTATTTCCGTAAGGACCTGACGGGATATTTTCTTCCACTCTTCTTCGGATATGACCATTTCTGCCTCAGCCGAGGTTCTCCACATGGAATGATCATCTCTTGCAAAGGCCCTTTCATATTCGAGAACCCTGGAGGGAGTCAGGGGATTTTTCCTAAAGTACCTGTAGATCTTCTCCGCAGAAAGCATTCCTATATCTTCACGCAATACCTTCAGCATTCCCGCACATCCCGCATCCGTATCTACTGTTATGGACGGATCGTTTAATTCTGCGATGACATTTTCAACCGCAATGTCACAGGCAAGGTCCCATAGCACGGCATCCGTTTTCTCTCCCGCAAAGGGATGAGCAAATATGTGATGAAGCAGTACATGGAACAAAGTCCTTGAAGGTATACGATAATCTCTCTTTGCTTCCTGCAATAAAAACAACGGATCATAGTACATAAATCCGATATCCGACATTACTGTCATGGTGCCGGGTCTCGGGATGCATTTAAGCTCCATAAGACTTCTGTCCAGAAATCTGAAGGACAAAAGAATCTCATCCCTTGCAAGAGAAAGAACCTCTCCCGCAATGGCATTTATGTTCTTTGTGGTATTGTCACCCGCAGCCTGAACCATGATATTCTTCAAAAATATAAAACAAGTCTCTGGAAAAAAAGGAGCGCACTTTTAAAGCGCGTTCCTTTTCAAATGAATACATCAAATACCCTGCCCGAGGCTTCATATCCGAAACCCTGTCCGGTGGGTCCGTAAGTGGTGTTCTCTCCGTAATGGTCGCTGGCAATCCTGTTAAAGCGAGACTCTATCTCCCTGGCTTCTTTGGAACCCTTTCTGGGTCCGGCACTCACAGCTTCGGAATCGGGGTATCCCACAGGCCGCGATGCACCCACGGAATAATTCCCCGCAGTTTTCCTGACACTTTCCCTATATTCCGGAGAAACGCCCGATGTATTGCCGGGATCATACTGAAGAGGCCTTATGTAACTGTAGGATCCGGAATATCCGGATATCGGTGAAATTCTCACGCCTTAACCTCATCTTTTATGATGAACTTATCTTCGAATTCGGAAACCGGAATGGGCTTTGAAAAATAGTAACCCTGGAACTGATGACAGCCGCATTCCTCTAGGAATTTCTTCTGCTCCTCGGTCTCCACGCCCTCTGTGATAACGGAAAGCCCCATCTCTATTGCCATATTAATGACATTGGAAAGGATTATGGTGGATTTGAGGACCGTATCCGCATCCTTGATATCCCTGAGGAACAGCATGTCAACCTTAAGAACATCTACAGGAAGGGTCTTTAGTGTATTGAGTGATGAATATCCGCTTCCGAAATCATCCATCTCTACGATGTATCCGTCATTTCTCAGATGGGCTATGACATCAAGAACCGCATCCATGTTGTTGAGCATTGCGGTTTCTGTTATCTCAAGTCTGAGCTGATCGGGACTGATACCGTATTTTCCAACATAACCTGTTATGTCGTCATAAACATTGGTGAAATAGAAATCTCTGGGGGAGATATTAACGGACAGATACATGTCCTTATAACCCTTCTCATTCCATTTTCCAAGGATCCTGCAGGCGCTTTCCCAAATGCATCTGTCGGCTTTTACGATAAGACCGTTTTTCTCCAGGACACTTATGAACTTTCCGGGAGGAAGCATGCCTTCAGTCTTATGATTCCATCTGATAAGAGCTTCGCCACCGCGGACCGTTCCGTCGGATTTAACCTGAGCCTGGATGAAGGGAATGATATCACCGTCACGGATGGCTTCATCAATGCTTGCTGTGATCATCTGCTCCCAGACAATGGCTTCCTTGGCGGAATCATCATAATATGCCAGGACCTTCTGAAGATCGTTCTTGATGCCTTCAATGGCAAGGAAAGCTCTGTCAAAGACCATCTGTGAAGTCATATCGGAACTATCAACAGTGCACACTCCTATATGCATAAGGATCGGATATCTGTAATCTCCCTTATCCATGGACATGGATTTACAGAGAGCAGAAAAACGCGAAGGATCAAATTTATCTTTCTTGATGAATACACCGAATCTGTCTGCAGTGATCCTTCCCACAATACAGCCGGGACCTGTGATCTCAGTAAGTTCCCTGGCGATATTTTTCAGTACATCATCGGCACGGTCCGTTCCGAATACATCATTGATAACCTTAAATCCGCTGATATTGGATACAACGGCCATATATTCCTTACCGTTTCTGCCGGCAAGTTTTTCATCCGTAAGCCTGTAGAGAGCTTCCTGATTATATAGACCCGTCAGAGAATCATGAGTTGCAAGGAATCTCTCCCTCTCCATTTCCGTCTCTTCATCGGTACGGTCCTTGATCTTCGCATAGAAACCGCAGTATTCATGACGTCTGTCATAAACCTCGGAAATATCTATCTCGTAAATGATATCGATACCCTTTTCTTCATCCGTCACACGTTTGACAAGGGTAATTGTTCCTGTGGGTATTTCCTCTTCCTTTGTAAGACCTTCGTATATTTCACCGGCTTTTTTGAAATCGGAATCTTCGATCTTAAACATTTCCGCAAAGCTGTGATTGATGAATACAACATTTTTCTTATTGTCAAAAAGAACTATTCCGCTTTCGGAAGACCTAAGGGATGCGGATAGCAGATTGTTAATGAGAGTTGCAGGCCTGTAGATGACGGTAAAGAAAACTATAAGCAGTCCGGTTATGGCATATCCGATAACAGATGCATCAATGGGACTGTTGGAGATCATGACGCTGATATACCATATGACTGTTACAAGCAGTGAAACGGAAATACTGATATATTTGATCCAGTAAATGGCAGCTGTCTGGGTAATCTTCCAGACAAGAAATCCTATACCAATGAGGACTGCGATAATACAGAGGATGCCATGAACATAATAGTATGGTCCGCCCTCAACGCCATAGAAAACCCTTCCGCTGAGTTCATCCTTAACATAGGGATCGGAATAAAGGTAACGCCCTATGGTGACAACCGAATAAACGTGATGAAACTTTCCGTTAAGAGCAATGGAGATGCAATCCAGAGTGCAGAGAAGACGGAATACCATGGTATAAGGCTTACGTCTGTACTGAATGTCACAGTAAAACATTACGAATCTCAAGAGGAAAAAGAGCATCATATCCATTCCGAGATAAAGAATGGTATAACCGATATCGGCTACTTCGTAATGTCTGGTCATTGTGACACAACCGTCAGCTACAAAAGGAAAAAAAGCACTCACCAAAAGGCAGATGATATACCACTTATAGGGCGTATCATTTTTGATGACCAGATATATACTTGCAGCATACAGTATCATGAAGATACTGAGCAGGATCATAAAAGTATATGAAGCCATTTTCTCCCCTTATCAATATATGGATATTTTACCGCAAATATCGTAAAATCTCAAACTTTCGCAAGGTTTAGAAGGCCAAAAAAAAGACCCGCAGGAAATTTCCTGCGGGTCTTAAAACATAAATCCTTATTTGAAGAAGCTGATGGTCTGAGTAAGGTTTTCTGCCTGCTCGTTGACTTCCTGCATCTTGTCTGCGATTTCCTGAACGGATGCTGCGATGGACTCGACGCTTGCGGATACTTCCTGGTTGGAAGCTGCATTCTCTTCGGAAATAGCGGAAAGGTCGGTAACGTTTCCGACGATCTGCTCCTTGATGGCACGAAGGGAGGTTGTCATGGAATCGATCTCCTTGATGCCTTCAACGGATTCGCCGATAGCATTGTTGAGCTTATCAAACTCATCCTGAGCCTCTGCGATGGAAGCCTGCTCGGAATTCATGGTATCCATGATCTCACCGGCAAGTCTTACGGAAATCTCAGAGTTGGAAAGGATCTCTTCAGCAATATTTCTGATGGTGGATGCGGAATTGTTGGACTGCTCGGACAGCTGTGAAATGCTGTCTGCAACAACTGCGAATCCTCTTCCTGCCTCACCTGCTCTTGCTGCCTCAATG
>JAEEGL013275875.1_pt1 | contig 20516 bp, 18 predicted proteins | sample 9134231 | NCBI WGS metagenome assembly JAEEGL01 (sample SAMN16246548, study PRJNA631951) | gut metagenome | biome: gut microbiome; feature: rumen; material: fiber-attached | host: Bos | place: Iran: Karaj | collected 2018-10
ACACAGAAGTTAAGACCTTGTGCGCTGAAAGTACTTGGCTGGAGACGGCCTGGGAGGATAGGGCGTTGCCGGATCCAGATGAAGAGAGATACTTAGGTATCTCTTTTTTTTTGTTGTTAAAGTATTTCCCTTTTTCTGATATTATTCAATTATTATGTCAATTTTGTTGTATATGGTGTCGATTAAGCACTATATATTAGAAAACCCAAATATTATATATTTGGAAGATTATTATTGTAAAATTTGTGTTATTTACAAAATCGACATATTATGGTAAAATTTTTAATAGTAAGGGTAGTAACAATATGAAACACACAATTTTTATAGTCGAAGACGACAGTTCTATTAGAGATTTGTATGATATGGCTTTTGACAACAATGATTTTGCTTGTCAATGCTTCGTTTGTGCTGAAGACATGTTTGAGTCTTTAAAAATCACTGTTCCTGATTTAATTATTCTAGATTTGATGCTTCCTGGAATGGATGGTATTACAGCATTAAAGAAAATTAAAGACGACGATAATACAAAAGATGTTCCAATTATTATTGCTAGTGCAAAGGGTGATGAAGAAAGTAAAGTTAGAGGCCTAGACTTAGGTGCTGACGACTATATTGCAAAACCTTTTGGTATGCTTGAACTTATAGCTAGAGTAAAAGCTAATTTAAGAAAAGTTTCATTAAGAAAGAATGATGATAAAGTTATTAAGAGCGGCGAAATCGTTATTAACGATGCAGAGCACGTTGTAACAGTTAATGGCCATCCTGTAACTATTACTTTGAAAGAATATAATTTATTAAAATTATTAATTAATAAAATCGATGTAGTAATCCCAAGAGAAGTATTCTTAAAAGATGTTTGGGGATATGATTATGTAGGAGAAACAAGAACTTTAGATATGCATATTAAGTCTTTAAGAGCAAAACTTGGTGCGTATACAGATGTTCCTTATATTAAGACTATAAGAGGTGTAGGATATAAATTCTCCTCAGATCCATTAAATGAGAAATAAAATCCTTAGAAATTTAACTATAACAATGGCTGTTGCCTTGTTCTTACTTACGGCGCTAATAATAGTGTCGTTTGTTGTTATTAGCCAAAACTACACAAAAGAGGCTGTAGATAAATCTGCACAAACAACAATTGCGCAAGTAGAACACTTAGATAATCTAAACGACTTAGATAGATTCTTGTTCTATAAGAGAGGTACGTCAATCACATGTACATTTATTAGCTCTAGTGGAACTGTATATGGTGATACTGAAGGATTACAATCTTTAAGCACTTTAGATTTATCTCAAGATCAATTTGTAGCAACTTTATTAAAAGGAAATGTGGGTGATAGTATAATTTCTCCTATAGATTCTCCTTATAAGGAAAAGTCAGGAAGAATGTACGGTTACTTTGTAAAAGTAAAAGTATCTCAAGAAGTAGATCCTGAAGAGTTTCTAATTCTAAGATTTGCATCTTCAACACTAATAAGTGGATACCCATTCTTAATCCTTATGATTGCACTTACAGGATTCTGGGTATTTATGGTTGTATTCTTATATGTATTCATATCTACTAACGTTAAGTCTTCTTTGGCACCATTAAAACAAGTAGAAAATATCATGCTTGATATTAGAGCAGGAAGATTTAAAGAGTTGGAAGTTAATAGAAATTATGTTCCATCTTCTGCAGATAAGATGGTTGAAGAAATCTCTGAAATCGGTGGTATTATTAATGCCGGTTTAAAGAATCTTGCACTCGAAAAAGATAAACTTTATACATTGTTATCTTCGATAAAGCAAGGCGTAATAGTATTTGATGCAAAAACTAACATTGTAGAATCTAACGACATTGCTTCAGAACTTGTAGGATTCCATATTACATGTAAGGATGATTTTAAAAATAATGCAGAAACTGCAGAGGTATATCCATTAATTGCTAAAGCGTTTGATACAAGAACAAGCTTTGTTGGTACATTCCAAGCAAATGCTAGATGGATAAGAGTAGAAAGTACATTCCCAGAGAGTTTAAAATTCTATAAAGAATTATACATGGTTCTTTTATTTACAGACGTTACAGAAGAAAGAAGAACAGATAAGATTAAGTCTGACTTCTTTGCTAATGCCTCACATGAATTAAAGACTCCACTTACTGCTATAAGTGGTTATTCAGAACTGCTAAGTATGGATACTACTACAGATAAACAAAAGAAGAAGTGTGCAGAAGAGATTTATAACAATGCAACAAAGATGAAGACTCTTCTAGACAATATGCTTGAAATTAGTAAGATGGACGCTGCAAAGGAAGGTCAAATTGTGATGCAAGATGAAGAAATAGGGGATATTGCTTCAGATCTTGTTTATTCATTAAAGATTATTGCGGATAAAGCAAAAGTACAATTATCTTCTGAAGGAACAGCTACACTAAAGTGTAATTACGGTTTATTCTCTTCAATGCTTAAGAATTTAATTACAAATGGTATTAAATATAATCATAAAGGTGGATATGTAAAGATAATAATCGAAGATAAAGATAGAAGTGTTGTAATCCATGTAAAGGATGACGGTATGGGTATTCCAAAAGACAAGCTTCCTAATATCTTTGATAGATTCTATAAAACTGACGAATCTCATACTTCAACAGTTGAATCTTCTACTGGACTTGGATTATCATTAGTAAAACATGCAGTTCAAGTACAAGGTGGAAAAATAAAAGTAAATAGTACAGTTGGAAAAGGAACTGAGTTTATAATCACATTTAAGAAAGAGGTAAAAGATGTATCCGATTAAATTAAAGCCAGCAACAAAGGCATATATATGGGGCGGTAAAGCTCTTAAAGAAGAATGGAATAAACAAAGTGATTCAGACATTATTGCTGAGTCTTGGGAACTATCTTGTCATAAAGATGGCCAAAGCATTGTAGATAATGGAGAATTTAAAGGTAAGACTTTATCAGAAGTTGTAGATGCTAATAAAGATTTTCTTGGAAACAATGGAAAGAAATTCCAATTTTTCCCAGTATTAATTAAGTTAATTGATGCTGCTTCTAATCTTTCTATTCAAGTTCATCCTTCAGATGAATATGCTTTAAAGAATGAAGGCCAATTCGGTAAAACTGAAATGTGGTATGTAGTAGACGCAAAGCAAGGTGCTGGTGTTTATTGTGGATTCAAAAAGCCATATTCAATGGAAGAAGTAGAAAAGGCTTTAAAAGAGAATAAGATTCTTGATGTTCTTAACTTCATAGAAGTTAAAAAAGGTGATTGCATCTTTATTCCATCAGGAACAGTTCATGCTATATGCGGTGGTTTATTAATTTGTGAAATCCAACAAAATAGTTCATTAACATATAGACTTTATGACTACGATAGAGTAGACAAGAATGGTAACAAGAGAGAATTACATATAGATAAATCTCTAAAGGTTATTGACTCTACAAAGGTTTGTAAAGTTAACGAAGAAGTTAAAGTTGTTTCAGATAGTGAAAAACTTCTTGCTACATGTAAGTATTTTACAGGTAGAGAATATGTAGTTAATGGAGAAAAGCAAATCAGTATGACAGATGATTCTTTTGCATCAGTTACTGTTGTTAAGGGAAATGGCTCTATCGTGTTTGATGGGGTTGAAGAAAAAGCAAATCTTGGTGATACATTCTTTATTCCTGCAGGTAATGCAAGTTACACACTAAAAGGAAATATGACAGTAGTAGAAGCAAGAGTTTAATTAAGAGTACAATAATTAACGAGCACTTGATGTGCTCGTTTTTTTATGCTTTGTTATGAATTTGTTACATCATCTATGTAATTTGCGGATAATCCGAATTTCTTTATCAGTGCAGCCATCTTTTGTGCATCTATTAATTGTCTATATGCTTTAGATATATAGAAGACTCTCTTTCTAGAATCTAACATCTTAAACGCATAACCTGCTGGTGCTTTTATAAATACGAATGAACCTGTATTACAAATATCTTTAAACATAACAGCAGTTAATTCGTTTGGCTTTGTTCTTATAGCTGTACTTTCATATAATACTTTTCCAACATTACTCTTTAGAACCATTTTGTATGGTAGGGCGTTATTGTTAGACCATTGAATTTCAAATTTGCCTAATTCTGGATCTGGCTTTTTGATATTACCAATTAAGATAACATCTTTTAGTCTTTCCATTTCAGCTTTCTTTTCAGCTTCTCTTATAGCAGCAGCCTTAGCTAAAGCTTCTTCTCTCTTTATTGCTTCTAGTTCTGCTTTTTGTGCATCTGCTTCTTCTTTAATTGCTGCAACACCAGATTTCTTAGCAGCTGATGCTTTTACAATAGTTTTCTTCTTTAGATTAAATGTAGCTGCAGAGAATGTCATGTTTGATGAAGGAGGTGGGGTAGGTGCTTCTTTCTTTTCTTCTTGATGCTCCTCAATAACTTCCTTTTTCTTTTCTTCAATTTCAGTATCTTCTTCTAAAGTTTCAATTTCTTCTACAGTCTCTTGGCTATCTTCTTGAGGTTCTTCAACTTTTTCTTCCTCTACAGTCTCTTCTGGAGCAGGCTCTTCTTGTTGAGTTTCCTCTTTAATCTCTTCTGGAGCAATTTCTTCTACAACTTCTTCTTGAGTTTTCTCACTAGATTCTTCAGTTTCAGAAGATTCTTCTTGAGTATCTTCAGTAGGTTGCTCTTCGCTTATTGTTTCTTCGCTTTGAGCTTCCTCATTATCTTCAATTTCTTCTATTACTTCATCATCTACTATATCTTCTTGCTCTTTAGCTTCTTCTTGGGCTAATTTAGCCTCTTCTTCTTGTTGTAATTGTTCAGCCATAGCTTTTGCTTTAGCAATAGCTTCTAGCGCTTGTTTTTCTCTTTCTTCCTCTTCTTGCTTTGCTTGTTCTTGAGCTGCGATCTCAGCTTCATCAACTTCTGCAATCTCATTATCTAGAGGAGTAGCAAAGATTTCTGGGTTAGGGATTTTAGAAATAGAAATAAACAAAGGCATTTTTGGGGCCTCTTGTTTTTGTTTAATTTTTAAATGTGTTTGAACATCTTGGATAATTTCTAAAGCAAGGTCATTAGAGGCCTTTGCTGATTCGTCATTTTTCTTGCTAAATAATCCCATAATTCTCCTTAACGCTATACATACTTATAATATCATAAAAATATTTATTATGTAAATATTCACAAATGGCGGATTAAGGGCAACATTTATTGCAAATTTCGCTTAAAAATACTATGATATAAAAGGCTATGGAAACACAATTATTAGAAGGTCAAAAAGCAATAGAATTAGGTGCAAAATTAATTAACAGCGGTGACGTTGTTATATTTCCAACTGAGACTGTTTATGGTCTTGGAGCGGATGCATTTAATGTTGAAGCTGTTAAAAAGATTTATCTTGCTAAAGGTAGACCATCAGATAATCCTTTAATAGTTCATGTTTCAAATAAAGATCAAATCAGATCTCTTGTTAGTGAAATTTCAGATAATGCTCAAAAACTAATTGATGTATTTATGCCAGGCCCAATAACAATTATTATGCCAAAGCAAGATTCAATTCCAAAGGAAGTAACAGGTGGATTAAATACAGTCGGTATTAGAATGCCATCACATAAAGTTGCTAGAGAGTTTATAGAGGCTTGTGGATGCCCAATTGCTGCTCCATCGGCTAATGTTTCGACTCATATATCTCCAACTAATTCTAAGGACGTTTATGAGGATATGAAGGGAAGAGTGCCTTTGATTATTGAAGGTGGAGATTGCCAAGTTGGTATTGAATCAACAATTGTAGATATGACAAGTGAGGTTCCTACCGTTTTAAGACCAGGTGGCATAACACCCCAAATGATTGCAGATGTTTTAGGAACTTGCGAAACATTTAAAGGCGAAGTGTTAGTTGCTAAAGCTCCAGGAATGAAATACAAGCATTATGCTCCATCTTGCACAATGGTTGTAGCTTCAACAAAAGAGGCTATGATTAAAGAATATGATGCAAAACAAAAAGAAGGTTTTAATCCAATTCTCATTGTTAGAAAATCATGGCAAGAAAACTTAGATAAAAGAAGATTTATCTCCGTAGGAGATACAGATGATGAGGTTATGCATTACATCTTTGCAAAAATGCACGATGCACAAAAGGTTTCAAATTATATTATTTGTCAAGATTTTGGTACAGAAGGAAAGAACGCTTCTGTTATGAATAGAGTAAATAAAGCGGCTGCTGGGGTGAGAGTATGAAGATAATGTTTGTTTGTACTGGTAATACTTGTAGATCTCCTCTTGCTCATGCATTTATGCTTGATTTACTTGGCAAAATGAATATGAAAAATATTGAGGTAGATAGTGCTGGAATAGGTTGTAATTTTGGCGATCCGATATCTACTAATTCTCAAGAAGTTTTAAAGGAAAATGGTATTGAATTTGAGCATACATCTAAGCCAATTTCACTTGAAGACATAAAAGAAAGTGACTATATCATTTGTATGACAAAAAGTCATAAAATGATGCTATCCGCATTTGCTCCAAAAGAAAAATTATTCTGCATGGATGATATTACCCACGATGGAGATGTAATTGATCCATATGGTAGAGATTTAGATACATATAGAAAAACAGGCGAACAAATTAAAAATGCAGTAGAAAAAATCGCATTATTTATTCAAAATAACAAGAAATGAAATAAGCACATATAAGCAAAAATAAGTTTAATCTTAAAAAGATGCCACTTGGCGTCTTTTTTCCGTTATTGAATATATAATATTCAGTGTGCTATAATACTTGTAATGTTTTAAATATAAAGGAGTGGCGACATGAAGATAGCAATCGGATGCGATCATGGTGGAATCGTTTTAAAACCAGCAATTGTTGATTTATTACAATCAAGAGAAATAGAAGTAGTAGATTTTGGATGTTACTCAACAGACTCTGTTGATTATCCTGATTATGCTTTAAAAGTTGCTGAATCAGTATCTAAGAAAGAAGTAGATTTAGGTATCATTCTTTGTGGTACAGGTATTGGTATTTCTATTGCTGCAAATAAAGTTAAGGGCATTAGAGCTGCTGTAGCACATGATTTATTCACAGCTGAAATGTGCAAAAGACACAATAATGCAAATATCTTAGCTATGGGCGGAAGAGTTGTATCTATTGACCTTGCTGTTGAAATGACAAAGAAGTGGTTAGATACAGAATTCGAAGGCGGTCGCCATACAAATAGAATTAACAAGATTACAGCTATCGAAGATAAATATTTCAAATAAAATTAGGGGATTAGAATGATAGAAGAAGTTATTGGGAATATCATAGATGCCGAGAACAAGGCAGATTCAATAATAAAGGACTCCCAAGTCAAGGCTAAGGAAATGGTTGCTAAAGCCAAAGATGTCTCTGTTGTTGCTGTAGAAGAAGAAAAGAAAAGAATAGAGATTGACCTTACAAACGAATACAATAATGCCGTTGCAAAATCTGAAGAAATGTATAGAACAAAACTTGAAGAAGTAGCAGCGCAAGCAGATAAGCAAAATAAGAACGCTCAAAAGAATATGGATAAGTCTATTGAGTATGTTATTGGGAGATTAACTTCAAAGTATGATATGTGACATGAAGAGATTGTTGCTATTTGGCAACAACTCCGAGAAATCTAGATTGATGAAGACTTTACACAAGATGGGTTGTGTAGAAGTTTCATTGTCTCCAAAGTTTGAAGAAACAGAATATGTTTTAGATGAGAACAAGATTAATGAGTATAACAAAAAGTTATCTCAAATAGAGTTCTCATTTTCTTTTTTACAAGATTGCTCTCAAAAAGTTAAGCAATACGCTAAAGAGAGAAATTTTGAATATAAGCCAGTTAAGACATCAGGACTTTTAATTCCAAAGAGAAGTTTGACATTTGAAGAATTCTCAAATTCATTAGTTGTTGAAACGGAAGTCTTTGATGCCATTGATAGATTTACAAAGTTCAGTGAAGAGATTATTTCTTTAAAAGCTGATATAGCAAAAAATACAGCACTTATTAATCAACTTACTCCATTTAAACATGTGCCTATTTCATTAAACAAGTTTAAAGATACAAAGCATGTTGGAGTTATGGTTGGTACTATTAATTCTTCAGAACTTCCTAAGATTGCTTTGCTTGAAGAAAAGGGAGCTTATGTAGAAGTCTTTGGTAATGAATCTACAGTAGCAATTTCAGTTATTTATCTAAAGGAAAATTACGATGATATAACAGGTGTTTTATCTGACATGGCGTTTGCTATGTGCGCTTTAAATTATGATGAAGTTTCTAGCAATATCATCTTTAATGCAAATAAGAAAATTGAAGAAGACAATAAGAGAATAATAGATATTTATTTTGAAGCAATCAAGGATGAGGGTATCTTGCTTGATGCTCAAAGATTACATGACTATTATTCACTAGAACTAAGAAAGATTGAATGTGAAGGATTAACAGCATCTACAAAGACTTCATTCTTCCTAGAAGGATGGGTGCCAGCAGATAAAGCTGAGGAGTTAGATAAGACTTTAGTTGAATCTCCACTTTCATTATCTTATATAATTCGTGATCCTCAAGAAGGGGAAGATGTCCCAACATTATGTGATAACAATGAGATTGTATCTCCATATGAGTCAGTAACAAATATGTTCTCAGCTCCTAAGTACAAGGAAATTGATCCAAACCCATTTGTTGCTTTCTTCTTCTTCCTATTCTACGGAATGATGTTATCTGATGCAGGTTACGGATTTATCTTAGCAGTTGGTGCTGGTGCAATCTTAGCAATTACAAAACCAAAGAAAGGACAATCGAACTTAATCAAGATTGTATTTATGGGCGGCATCTCAACAGTTATTTGGGGTATTATTTTTGGTTCATATTTTGGCGTATCTGCAAAAGATTTAGGTATATGGTGCTGGTTCAACCCAGTTGAAGAACCTTTAATGATGTTATACCTATCCATAGGTATGGGTGTATTCCAAATGTTATTTGGTACAGCAATTAAATCTTATGCTGACTTTAGAGCAAAGGAGTATGTGGCTTCTGTTGCTGGTCTTTGCTGGTTCTTCTTAATATTTGGTCTTGCTGGATTTATGGGGCAATCAATGCTTGGACTTCCAGCAGCATTTAAAACAATTGGTCTTGTATTATTAATCATTGGTTTAGTTTTACTAATGGTTGGTGGAGCTTGTGGCAAGAAGGGCGCAGGAAAAGTTACAGGCGCACTTGCTGCATTATATGGAATTATCAACTTCTTCTCAGATTTAATGAGTTATACACGTATATTCGGTTTAGGATTAGCTACAGCCGTTATCGGTATGGTATTCAATAATATCGGTTCGGTTCTATACGAAATGTTAGGCGGAGTTGGTGGTGTTATTGCGTTTGCAATCATTGCAGTTGTTGGACATACATTCTCAATGGCTATTAATGCTCTTGGTTCATATGTACATAACTCAAGATTACAATTCGTTGAATTCTTTGGAAAATTCTATACAGGTGGTGGTGAATTATTCAGACCACTTGGTTCAGAAATGAAATATTACTATATTAACAATGAAAATACTCAGGAGGTTAAGAAATAATGAGTGGTATTGCAATTGCCTTAATAGGTGCTGCTTTAGCAGCAATTTTTGCAGGTTGTGGTTCAGCAATCGGTGTAGGTACAGCAGGTCAAGCAGCTGCAGGAGTTACAACAGAAGATCCAAATAAATTTGGTAAAGTTTTAATTCTTCAATTATTACCAGGTACACAAGGCATTTACGGACTTATTATTGCTTTCATGGTACTTATGAGAACTGGTTTAATGGGTGGTTCTGCTATGCCAGAATTTGACATTGGTACAGGTTGGTCATTCTTTGCAGCTTGTCTTCCAATGGCAATCGTTGGTTTAGTTTCAGCATTATACCAAGGTAAGTGTGCCGTTGCAGCTATTAACATGGTTGGTAAGAAGCCAGAAACATCAGGTAAGGGCTTATTACTTACAGTAATGGTTGAAACATACGCATTACTTGCATTATTAGTATCATTCTTGGCAATTATCTTTATTAAAGTTGCCTAATAAGATTTAGGAGCAAAGATGAATAATAAGGAAGTAATTATAGAGAAAATCATAAATGACGCTAAAGCTGTCGCTGATGAGAACATCTCTAAAGCCAAAGAGGAAGTAGCTTTAATCGAAAAGAAGACTAATGATCAAATTAGTGCTTTTAGAGAAAATGCTATTCCAAAGGGCAAAGCTAGAGTCGAAGAAGTTTATAAGCGTAAGGAAATGGTAACTAATTTGGATTCTAAGAAGATAGTTCTTTCTAAGAAGAAAGAGGCTATTGATTCGGTATTCAATACAGTTGCTGATTATATGCGTAAAAACGAAAAAGACAAATACATCTCTTTAGTTAAGAAGATGATTGAGCTTAATGCAGATGATGGAGATAAAGTTTTAATCGGCGAAAAAGATAAGTCTATTTTAACTGCAAAAGTTATTGCTGACTTATCTAAGGCTATTGGTAAGAAATTAACATTATCAGAATCATTTGGTGATTTTGATGGTGGTGTAATTCTTATTGGTCAAAAGTATGATAAGAATTTAACATTCGAACAAGAATTCGAGTTGATTAAAGAAGAGAACGAAGCAGAATTAGCAAAGATTTTGTTTGGAGAGTAATTGAATGGTAAATAATTCATTAGTATATTCTAATGCCCGTGTTAAGTCACTTGAAAATGGCTTCTTATCTCAGGATAAGATAAACCGTATGGTTTATGCTGAATCTTTAGAAGATGCCGTTAGAGTTCTTATGGAAAGCAACTATGGTGGCGGAATTGTGGCAGAGGCATATGACTTTGAAAAAATCCTAAGCGCTGAAGAAAATAGGGTAAGCGAGTTTATGGCAGAAAGTACAGTTCCTAAGATGGGACTAGAGACTTTCTTAATAAAGAATGATTACCATAACTTAAAAGCTCTTATGAAAGCAAAATATATGCATGATGATGATATCTCTTACATGGTTGCTCCAAATGGACAATTAAATGTAGAAGAGATAAAAGAAAAGATATTTAACGATGATTATGATAACCTTTCTAAATTCATGCAAGAAGCACTATCTAAAATAGATGAGTTACATGCAAATGGAGATAAGAGTCCAAGAACTATTGATGTTGTTTTAGATAAGGCTATGTATGCTGAAATCAATGCAGTGCTAAAGAAAGCAAAAGCTCCAAGCATATCTAGATATTGGCAAGCCAACATAGATTTTTCTAACATCTCTAACTTCATTAGATATAAGAAAATTGGATTTGATGTAAAAGCCTTTTCTAAGGATTTTATTGATGGTGGCGAACTAAAGAGAGAAATGTTTGAATCTTTATATGATCAATCTATAGAGACTTTCTTAGATAAATTGAAATATACAAAGTATGCTCAAATAGCTTTAACAATTGATTCAAAATCATTAGTTAATTTTGAAACAGCTTGGGATAACTATTTATTGAACATATTTAAAGAAGAAAAGCAAGATGTATTCAGTGTTGCACCTCTAGCTGGATACTATGTTGCAAAGAAAATTGAAATAAAAGTTGTTCGTATGATTTTAATACTTGTTAAGAACAAGATAGATATTGAAGTCATCAAACAAAGATTAAGGGACTATTATGCATAGCGGAAAGATTGCGGTAATTGGAGATAAGGATCTTATATTAGCTTTTAAAGCTGTTGGTATGGAAGTTTTTTCAGCAGATACAGCAGAAGAAGCAGAGAAGTTAGTGAGAAAGCTAGCTAAGGATTATGCCATTATTTTCATTACTGAAGATTTAGCAGAGCAAATAGATGCAGTACTAGCAAAATATAAAGCAAAAGCATATCCAGCTATTATTCCTATTCCATCATCTAAAGGATCAACAGGTTATGGTGCTCAAGGAATAAAGAGGGATGTCGAAAGAGCCATAGGCACAGATATATTATTTAACAAGGAAGAAAAATAAGTATGAAACAAGTTGGAAGAATTGTTAAGGTATCAGGACCATTAATCGTGGCAGAAGGACTAAGCGATGCGAAGATGTTCGATATCGTTCGTGTTTCAGACAAGAACTTAATTGGTGAAGTTATTGAAATGCGTGGTGATAGAGCATCAATTCAAGTATACGAAGAGACTTCTGGACTTGGCCCTGGTGAAAAAGTAGAAACAACAGGTATGCCACTTAGCGTAGAGTTAGGACCTGGTATTATCGAGGGTATTTATGATGGTATTCAAAGACCACTTACAGAACTCGTTAAACAAGCAGGTAACAGAATTACTCGTGGTGTTTCTGTTCCAGCACTAGACCATAAGAAGAAATGGTTATTTACACCATCTGTAGAAGTTGGTGAAGAAGTGGGCGCTGGAGATATCATAGGTGTTGTTCAAGAAACAAAGATTGTTGAACATAGAATTATGGTACCATTTGGCGTTGAGGGTAAGGTTAAGGCTATAAATGCTGGCGAACATACAATTGATGATGTCGTATGTGTCGTTACAACAAAGAAGGGCGATGTTGATATTACTATGTGTCAAAAATGGCCAGTTAAGAAAGGTAGACCTTATGTTTCAAAGATGAACCCAACAGTTCCTCTTGTATCAGGACAAAGAGTTATAGATACGTTCTTCCCAGTAGCAAAAGGTGGCGCTGCTTGTATTCCAGGACCATTCGGTTCAGGTAAGACAGTTGTTCAACACCAATTAGCTAAGTGGGCTGATGCTGACATTATTGTATATGTTGGTTGTGGTGAACGTGGAAACGAAATGACAGATGTATTAAACGAATTCCCAGAGCTTATCGATCCAAAGACTGGCGAAGCATTAATGAAGAGAACTGTTCTTATTGCTAATACATCAGATATGCCAGTTGCTGCCCGTGAGGCTTCTATGTATACAGGTATCACGATTGCCGAATACTTTAGAGATATGGGATACAACGTTGCTATTATGGCTGACTCATCTTCAAGATGGGCTGAAGCCTTAAGAGAAATGTCAGGTAGATTAGAAGAAATGCCAGGTGAAGAAGGTTATCCAGCTTACCTATCTTCAAGACTAGCAGGATATTATGAAAGAGCAGGTATTGTTAGAACACTTGGTAAGGACCAAAGAGTTGGTTCTGTTACAGCCATCTCAGCTGTATCACCTCCAGGTGGTGACTTATCTGAACCAGTAACACAAGCTACACTTAGAATTGTTAAAGTATTCTGGGGATTATCTTCATCTTTAGCATATAAGAGACACTTCCCAGCTATTGACTGGATTCAAAGTTATTCTCTATATCTAGATAAGCTTGAAGATTGGTATAAGACAAATGTTAATAGTGAATGGTCAAAGAATAGAACATTAGCTATGTCTTTATTACAAGAAGAATCTTCATTAAATGAAATTGTAAGACTTGTTGGTATTGATGCACTTTCAGATAAGGATAGAGTAACAATGGAAACAGCTAAATCTCTTCGTGAAGACTATCTTCACCAAGATGCATTTAATGATGTAGATACATATGCTAGCATGCATAAACAATATAGAATGTTGAAGTTAATTCTTGAGTGCCATAAGGAAAGCCAATTAGCTTTAGAGCATGGTGCTGATCTTGATGATGTAATCTCTATTAAAGCTAAAGAAGCTATTGGTAGAGTTAAGTACATTGAAGAAACAGAAGTTGATTCTAAGTTTGATGCACTTGAAAAGGAAATCAGAAAAGAATTAGCAGAAACATATAATGATGTTGATTAGGAGATAGGTATGTTAAAAGAATATAAAACAATAAGAGAAGTTGTTGGACCACTTATGGTTGTTGATGGAGTAGAGGGCGTTAAATATGACGAACTTGTTGAAATCGCAGGCGAAGATGGTACAACAAGAAAAGGTAAAGTTTTAGAGGTAAATGGAGACAAGGCAATTGTTCAATTATTTGAAAATTCACAAGGTCTTCAAATGTCTACATCTAAAGCTAGATTCTTAGGTAGAAGTTTAACAGTATCTGTTTCTGAAGATATGCTTGGAAGAGTATTTGATGGACTTGGTAATCCAAAAGATGGCGGTGCTCAAATCATTCCAGAAAAGAGATTAGATATTAATGGACAACCTATTAATCCAGCTGCTAGAGATTATCCAGATGAATTTATTCAAACAGGTATTTCAGCAATCGATGGATTAAATACTCTAGTTAGGGGACAAAAGCTTCCAGTATTCTCAGCATCAGGTCTTCCTCATGCTGAACTTGCAGCTCAAATTGCAAGACAAGCTAAGGTTCTTGGTAAGGATACAAAGTTCGCCGTAGTATTTGCTGCTTTAGGTATCACATATGAAGAAGCTGAATTCTTCATGTCAGACTTTAGAAAAACAGGTGCTATTGAAAGAACAGTTATGTTTGTAAACTTAGCTAATGACCCTGCTGTAGAAAGAATCGCCACACCTCGTATGGCTTTAACAACTGCTGAATATTTAGCATTTGAAAAGGGAATGCACGTTCTTGTAATTATGACAGATATTACTAACTACTGCGAAGCATTAAGAGAAGTATCTGCAGCTAAGAAAGAAGTTCCTGGAAGACGTGGTTATCCAGGTTACTTATATACTGACTTAGCAACAATGTATGAAAGAGCAGGAAGAATAAAAGGTGTTGAAGGTTCAATTACTCAAATTCCTATCTTAACAATGCCAGAAGATGATAAAACACATCCAATTCCAGACTTAACTGGTTATATTACAGAAGGACAAATTATCTTATCTCGTGAACTATACAAGAAAGGATATAATCCTCCAATTGATGTATTACCATCTCTATCTCGTTTAAAGACAAAAGGTATTGGTGAAGGCAAGACAAGAGCAGATCACTCAGATCAAATGAACCAAGTATTCGCTGCTTATGCTACAGGTAAAGAAGCAAAAGAATTATCTGCAATCTTAGGTGATTCAGCACTTACAGAAACAGATAAGTTATATGCTAAATTTGCTGATGAATTTGAAAAGAGATATATAAACCAAGGCTTTAATGAAAATAGATCTATAGAAGAAACACTTCAAATTGGTTGGGAATTATTAACAATACTTCCAAGATCAGAAATGAAGCGTATTAAGGATAAGTACCTAGATCAATATTTTGAACCATTAAAAGCAAAGATGGAAAAAGATAATAAATAATAAAGGAAATATATGGCAGAAAAGTTAAAAGTTAATCCTACCCGAATGGAGCTTAAGCGTTTAAAAGAACGTTTAAAAACTGCAGCTCGTGGACATAAGCTATTGAAGGATAAGTCTGATGAAATGATTAGACAATTCGTTGGCTATGCAAAGGAAAACAAAAAACTTAGAGAAGAAGTTGAAGGAGACTTAGCAAATGCATTAACAGTGTTCTTGCTAGCAAAGTCAGTATCTGATGAAGCTGCAATTCAAGAAGCTGTTGCTATGCCAGGAACTAAAGTATCCTTAGATTTAACAACTAAAAATGTTATGTCAGTTCAAGTACCAGGTATTGAGATAAAAGAAGGAGATGTATCTGAAAAATATCCATATTCTTTTGCCTCAGTAACTTCTGAACTTGATTCTTCAATTGCAACAATTTCAGAACTTCTAGTAAAACTTGTTAAACTTGCTGAAGTTGAAAAAACTTGCAATATGCTTGCTGTAGAAATTGAAAAAAACAGAAGAAGAGTTAATGCTCTTGAGTATGTAATGATCCCTCAAACTGAGGAAGCAATAAAAGATATATCAATGAAACTTGATGAAAATGAGAGATCTAATACTGTTAGATTAATGAAGGTAAAAACTATAATTCAATAGGAAATATATAAGGAAGGGTATTATGAAGGATATTAAAGAAATTTTATCCCAAATGACACTAGAAGAGAAGGCATCGTTATGTTCAGGTTTTGATTTTTGGACTACAAAGCCTGTAGACAGATTAAATATTCCATCCGCAAGAATGTCTGATGGTCCTCATGGTTTAAGAAAAGAAGATGACTCAGATACGGATGTTGGAGTAAAGAGATCATTCCCAGCTACATCATTCCCACCTGCAGTTAATATGGCTTCATCATGGAATGAAGATGTTGCAGCAAGCGTTGCTGAACAAATTGCATATGAATGTAAAGATCAAGGGGTTTCTTTCATCTTAGGACCAGGAACTAATATTAAGAGAAATCCATTATGTGGTAGAAACTTTGAGTATTTCTCAGAGGATCCATTCTTATCTGGTAAGATGAGTAGAAGTTATATTGAAGCTTGTCAAAAGCATGGTGTCGGTACATCACTAAAGCACTTTGCTGCTAATAACCAAGAAAAATTAAGAATGACGATTAGTGCTGTTATTGATGAAAGAGCATTAAGAGAAATTTATTTACCTGCATTTGAAGAAGCTACAAAAGCTCAACCTTGGACTATTATGTGTTCATACAACAGAATCAATGGTGTTTATTCTTCAGATAACAAGAGATTACTTACAGATATCTTACGTGATGAATGGGGATATAAGGGTCTTGTTGTTTCAGACTGGAATGCTTTAAATGATAGAGTTCAAGCTATTAAATCTGGACTTGATCTAGAAATGCCAGCATGCGGTGGAAAGACAGATAGACAAATCGTAAAGGCTGTAAACGAAGGCACACTTACAATGGAAGAATTAGATAAGTGTGTACTTAGAGTTTTAGATTTAGTATTCAAGTGCGATGAAAACTTGGAAAAGGATTATAAGGCTGATTACGAAAAGGCTCATAAAGTTGCTAAGATGGCAGCAGATGAAAGTATCGTTCTTTTAAAGAATAGTGCAAATGTATTACCAATTAAGAAACAAGATGTTGTAGTGATTGGTGAACTTGCAAATACTTTAAGATATCAAGGTGCTGGTTCTTCAAGAATTAATCCATATAAACTTGTTAACTTCATTGACGCATTAAAGGAAGATGGCGTTAATGTTGATTTCCATGCTGGTTATACATTACAAGGCGATGGATATAATAGAGATTTATTTGATGATGCTGTAGAAGCTGTAAAGACAGAAAAGCAAGTTATTGTGTTTGTTGGTCTTACAGATGAATATGAAACTGAAGGTTTAGATAGATCTCATTTATCTTTACCATCAGGACAAGAAGATTTAATTAAGATGGTTGCTCAAGCAAATAAGAATGCAATATTTGTATTACTTGGTGGTTCTCCAGTTGAAATGCCATGGATTGATTCTATAGATACGTTAATTAATGGATATCTTCCAGGTGAAGCTGGTGGTGAATCTCTAAGAGATATCATCTTTGGTAAGGTTAATCCATCAGGTAAGCTTGCTGAGACATATCCAATTAAACTTGAAGATGAATTATCTTCTAAGTTCTTCCCAATGGGACCTAAGAATGTTGAATATAGAGAAAGTATCTTTGTTGGCTATAGATATTTCGATAGCGCAAAGAAGAATGTATTATTCCCATTTGGCTTTGGACTTTCGTATACAACATTTGAATATAGCAACCTAAAGGTTGACGGATTCAAAGTGTCATTTACTATTAAAAATACAGGCAAGGTTGATGGTAAGGAAGTTTGCCAAGTATACGTTAAGGATTTAGCTCCAAAAGTATTTAAGGCAGAAAAAGAATTAAAGGGATTCAAGAAAGTATTTATCAAGGCTGGCGAGAGTGTAGATGTTGAGATTGAATTAGATAGAAGAAGTTTCGCATTTTATAACACAAAGATCAATGATTGGTCAGCATTAAATGGTAAATACGAAATTCTAGTTGGTGCATCTTCTAGAGATATTAAATTACAACAAGAAGTTGAAATGAAGAATCTAGATAAGGATGTTGAAGTAGAGAACTATTTAGAAAAGTGCCCAGAGTATTATTCAATCTCTGAATTAAATGATATCTCTAAAGAAACATTTGAAAAATTATATGGAGATACAATTCCAGAAAATGTAAAGACAAAGAGAGGCCACTTTGACGTTAATGCTACAATCGATGAATTAAGATGTTGCTTAGTTGGTAAGATTATTATGGCTGCAGCTCCAGCTGTAATTAAATCTCAAGTTAAGAATGCTGACTTTACAACAATGCTTATGATTGAAATGGGTATGAGAGAAATGCCACTAAGAGGTTTAAATGGTGTAACAGGCGGTCTACTAGATGATAGCATTACTGAAGGTATGCTTCTTTGGGCAAATAAACACTATTTTAAAGCTCTAGGAAAATTAATCAAGGGTTTATTCAAAACTGTTGGAAATTTAAAATAGAAGGCGTAAATGGGACTTAAAACAAGATTTGAGGTAGGAGAGATTCCACATAGTGAATATCCAAGACCACAAATGGTTAGAGATAACTATAAGGTTTTAAATGGTCTATGGGATTTTGCGGTTGTAGATGCTCTTATTGAAAAACCTGAAAAGATAGAATATGAAGGTAAGATTTTAGTTCCATTCTGTATAGAAAGCCCTCTATCTAAGGTAAATAGAGAATTTTTACCAAATCAAACTTTAGTTTATAGAACTACATTTAAATATAAAGCAAAGGATGCTATTCCTTTGCTTCATTTTGATGCAGTAGATTATAAGTGTTTTGTATATCTAAATGATATCTATCTTGGAAGTCATGAAGGTGGATATTTTAATTTCTCATTTGATATATCTGAAGCATTAAAACAAGTAGGGGATAATGAACTGGTAGTTCTTGTTCAAGACCCATCAGATTCATTTACTCAACAAAGAGGTAAGCAAAGCTTAAAGCGTGGTGGAATTTGGTATACGCCTACATCTGGTATTTGGCAATCTGTATGGCTTGAAAATGTTCCTCAAACATATATCGAAAGAGTTGTTATAAAACCAGATATTGATGAATCAAATGTAGATATTACAATTATCACAAATAAAGAAGTAGAAAGATATTCTGTAGATATTAATTTTGCAGGTCATAGAGTTGCATTTAAAGATAGTACTTTAAATTCGTTTAAAGTAAAGATTAGAAATCAAAAACTTTGGTCACCGGAAGAACCAAATTTATATGACATTACAGTCTCAGCTGGAGAAGATGAAGTTAAGTGCTATTTTGGAATGAGAAAGTTTGAATTAAGAGATAGAGATTTCTATTTAAATAATAGAAAATATTTCCTAACAGGAGCTCTTGATCAAGGATATTGGCCAGATGGTTTATTAACACCTCCATCTGATGAAGCAATTCAATTTGATATTGATTTTGCAAAAAGTGTAGGTCTTAATTGTTTAAGAAAGCATATTAAGATTGAGCCAATGCGTTTTTATTACCATTGTGATAAAAAGGGTATTATTGTATGGCAGGATATGATAAACGGTGGTGGACAATTCTCGACACTATATCATATGATTCTACCTACATTAGGTGTTAATGTGTCAGATAACAAATACAAAGTATTTGGAAGAGATGACGTTTCAAGAAATGAATTTAAACTAGATTTGGGCCGTATGGTTAAGCAATTATATAATGCGCCATCAATTTGTCTATGGGGAATATTTAATGAAGCATGGGGACAATTTGATTCTCAAAAAATGCTTGAATATTTACTAAAGTTAGATAGAACAAGAGCTATTGATGCAACTTCTGGTTGGTATAACCAAGGTAATCATTTAGTAAGTATACATAAATATATATTGCCAATAAAGATGCCAAAAACAAAGAGGGCAGTTGCTCTAACAGAATTTGGGGGTTATTCATGCCCAATAGATGGACATATTTATTCAGATAAGAAATTCGGATATTTAATGTATTCAAATTTAGAAAGATTAAATAAGGCTATACAGAAGTTGTATTTAAAGCAAGTCTTTAAAGCTGTTAAACTTGGATTAAATTCTTGTATTTATACTCAGCTTACTGACGTTGAAGATGAAATTAATGGTTTAATCACTTACGATAGAGAGGTGGTGAAGATTAATAAAGATATGTTTATAAATATAAACAACGAATTAAAGAAAGATAATAAAGATAATAAACCAAAAGAAGATGAAGAATAATTGATACAAAAAGCGACCACATAATGCTATGAACCCAAAAAGTTGGACTAAATAGTGTTAACTAGTAATTATGGAGAGTTCGGTATTGTACCGGACTCTTTCCATTTAGTAATAGACTTCTTCTTTCGTTGTTATGGTAGTCTATGTACTCTTTTAATTTGTGGATGAATTCATCCACGGACCTGAACTTTTCTCCAAAGAACATTTCTACTTTCAATCTACCAAAGAAATTTTCCATAGGAGAATTATCTAAACAGTTACCTTTTCTAGACATGCTTTGTGTTATGTTATGTTTCTTTAGCATGTGTTGGTATTCCTTCATTTGGTATTGCCAACCCTGATCGCTATGCAATATTGGATTGCTGCCTTTTGGGAGTTTCTCAAACAATCCATCTAACATATCTTTTGTTTGCCAGAAACTTGGACTTGTAGATATATTGTAAGATATTATCTCTCTGTTGTATAGGTCCATTATTGGAGATAGGTATACTTTAGTATCGTTGATGTTAAATTCTGTAACATCTGTTGTTAGCTTCTCAAATGGCTTTGTAGCATCAAATTCTCGCTTAAGTATATTTGGT
>JAEEGL013298439.1_pt1 | contig 20516 bp, 13 predicted proteins | sample 9134231 | NCBI WGS metagenome assembly JAEEGL01 (sample SAMN16246548, study PRJNA631951) | gut metagenome | biome: gut microbiome; feature: rumen; material: fiber-attached | host: Bos | place: Iran: Karaj | collected 2018-10
ATTTGATGACTTCACCTTAGAGAATTACGACCCATGGCCTGCCATTAAGGGCGAGGTCTCGGTATAAATATGTAGGCTGCCTTAGTGTGACTGCCCTACAACTGACAACTGAACAACTGAACAACTGAACAACTGACAACTAATATGACCATTTCCATCATCGTCGCCATGGCCGCCAACCGCGCCATCGGCATCAACAACCAGCTCATCTGGCACAACAGCAACGACCTGAAGCACTTCAAAAAGGTGACGAGCGGTCATTGTGTCATCATGGGACACAACACCTGGCTCTCGTTGCCCGGTCAAAAGGCCCTGCCCAATCGTCGCAATATCATCATCTCCGACCGTCTGGACGAGGCTCCCGAAGGCTACGAATTGGCCACCTCCATCCCGCAAGCCATCGAGATGGCCAGCAACGAGGATGAGGTCTTCATCATGGGTGGCGGCAGCATCTACGAGCAGTTCCTGCCCAAGGCCGACCGCCTCTATCTCACACGCCTCGACAAAGAATTCGAGGCCGACACCTTCTTCCCCTACATCAACTTTGAAGATTGGGATTTGGTGGACCTCGAAGTCGTCGACGATGACCCACAAGTCGATTACAGTTACCGATTCGAGGTGTGGGAACGTAAGGAATAAAAAAAGCTCGCCAAATGGCGAGCTTTTTTTATTGTCTTGTCTTAAGTTATCTGATGACAGTGATGCGTTTGGTCACTTCACCGTTAGCGGTGGCGACACGCACCAAATAGATGCCTGTCTCGACGTTCAAATCGATATCGACCGATTCGGCTTGGCAGCTCATCTCATATACCTTCTGGCCCATCATATTGAAGACCGTCACATGATTGAGTCCTTCGGCCTCGATGGTGAAGCGGCTAGTGGTAGGATTGGGGAAAATCGCCACGCTGCTGTCCTCCAGTTCTTTGACGCCGTCGGAATAATACGGAGCATGCAGATAAAAACGGTTGTGGTCATATTTCCAGTAGGCAGGAGCCGACCAGCAATCCATTTCGCTATAGTAGGCATACAGTTTGTAGTAATAATCGCCATCCTCTTCGGTGGTGTTGTCGGTGTAACTCGTCGCACCCTGGCTTAAGAGCTTGATTCTTTCGTAGGTACCATCCTCGCCATACTTTCTGTAGAGGTAATAACCAGAGAGACCATCAGAAGGATTGGGGCGCACCCACTTCAGCTTAATCTTGTAGGTATTGGTATACTCGAAGTCGATGTCGGTCGGAGCATAGCATGCACCGGAAGTGGCGCACGACTCGTTGGAGTACATGCCATTTTCACCACCATAATACATATAACCCACACGATAGCAGTGGCCACCAGCAGGAGCGTTCTCATCAACGAAGGAAGTGCCTGAAGGGATAAGACGGTAAAGCAAGTCGTCGCGATAAACCGTATAGCCATAGCCGTCGGGTCTGATACCATTCCACGACACGTTGATGTTGTTGGGGTTGGCCTCATCAACAAGGGCCACCAAATTAGTGGGAACGCCATCACCGATGGATTGGCCGCAACTGTTGTTGGCCTCGAAGAAGATGCCTTCAGGCATGTTGCCGGATGAGCCCGAATAGGTATAGACCGTCGAATTCTGAGAATCCTTGATGCTGAAGGTCATGTTGAAAGGATCGCCATAAGCTTGGGCCGACCAGCCAAACGACACATGACCGACAGGGACGTTGACAGGAAACGACTGAGCGCTTGAGTTCGTGGTGGTCACCTGAGCAATGTCAGTGCCTGATGCGTTGTACACGTGGATAGCAGCACCACGGAAGCCATTCATGGCAGCCTGGCTGATGGTGATCGTCCAGTTACAAGTCGGACCGAAGCTGATATTCCTTTGGTAGGCGACCTTGCCGTGGTTGCCTGAGCAGATGGCATAGACCGTATAGTCGAAGGAGTCGAAACGCGGAACGTTGTTGTCGACAATGGTCATGGTAGCACCAGGGGTCACGTTGTTTTCCGTATAGGCGATTTCGCCGCCACGCATCACAACGATTTGGTCGATATTGCTCAGGTTGGCGTTGTTCAAGGTCTTGGTAGGATTGACCCAGGAAACCGTGGCCTTCAGTTCGTTGTTGGCGGCCTGTGTCACCGTGAAGGAAGTGGGGGCCTGAGGTGTGTTGTTGTAAACATCGACAGGAACGAAGTTAAAGACTGCACCATCGCTCGAGTTGTATTCGATTTGGTCGAAATCGAACCAGCCGTCACCGCTGCCACTCCAACCCCAGTTGTAGTGGAAGAGATTGGCATCGTTGTAACCGTCGCAAACGAAGGCGTGACCGCCATCCGGGCTTTGACCGTTATAGTAGAGCGGCCAACCCATGTCGAATGATTCCTTCAACATGCTGGCCCAGTTGTCATAGCTGAAATTGTCTCTGCTTTTCAAGGCAGACTGGTTGGTGTAGGAGAAATAGCTCGAGATGGCACCAGGAACGAGGTAGGAGTAGCTACCGCTACCGTCGATGGCATACATCATGTCGACAGCAACGCCACAATGGTACATCAGCGTCGCGATGGCATCGATTTCAACTTGAGGAGAGCTATTCCTGATTTGGGCAGGCATGTTGGCCCAATCATAGGTCGTGTTACCGAAGTTGGCACTCTGTTGGCCATGGCCGGCGCAATAGTACGAGTGGCTACCGGTGCCTTGGGCGGGATGGTTCCAATACTTCATCACTTGGCTCATTGCTGTGGCCACGCAGCCTGCATAGCAACGACCGCCAGGACCACCTGCACCACTGGGGCAATAATAGTTATACGGGCTCCCCTGATCCCACTTGGTTTGGACGAGGTAAGGCACGCCACGCCCGCCGTTGAGCGATAGCAAGGTACCACGTTCCATCACCAAATTCCATTCGGCTTCTACCATAGGAGCAGCCTGGCCGAGGTTTCTGCCGCTTCGGCCCGCAATCAGCTCGTCAAGCATATAGCCAAGCTCGGGATTAATGTTATTGGCATCGAAGCTGCCTTCATCAGAATAGCCCACGATAGGACGATACATATCGTCGGCCGAGATCATCACGAAGCCCTCGTTGCCGACATTGAAAACATAGAAGCAAGCCTCGCCACGATGTGAGGTGCCGGTGTAGACCAGGGTGAGGTCTTGGCTCTGGCGCGACTGCTCGAAGTTGGCTTGGACAAACTGTTGTCCGACATACTTGGCTTGGTTCACGCTGACCGGATGGGCATTTGCCATCCCGATGCCGAGAACCAAAGCGAGTAAACTCATTAAATACTTCTTCATTGTAGTTGAGATTAAGATTAGATTCTGTTTAGTGTTTAAGGGTGCAAATATATACAAAATCCCGAAACCTCGCGCTTCTTTTGTTCATATTGTCGAAAAACGACGCATTAGTGAGCAACGGAAACACGACGGATCATCTGTCCGTTGCGGGTCTGCACTTTCACGATATAAAGGCCTTCCGACCAATCCGATACATTGATTGTCAACGCATTGCCATCGACATCTTGATGCCATACGATTTGTCCGAGCAAGTCATAAACCGCCACGTGGGTCATACCATCGGTTTCGATATTCAAGCTTTGTTGCACCGGATTAGGATACAACATAAGCGCCGAAGCTTCGTTTTCAGCGACGTCATCGGACGAATAATACACTTTCAGATAGAACTTGGTGGGGTCGTCTTTGAGCGAAGCCGGTGCTGAGGTGCAATCGATGGAGCCATAATAGGCATACAGACGATAGTAGTAATCACCTTCTACATTGGCCGTATTGTCGGTGTAGGACGTGGCAGAGGCTCCGAGCAGCCTAATCCTTTCGTATGTACCGTCTTCGCCATACTTTCTGTAGAGATAGTATCCAGAGAGTCCAGTGCTCACCTCGGGTCTATCCCAGAGAAGCTTGATTCTGTATTGGTCGCCCACATATTCATAGTCGAAATTGGAGGCACCCAAGCAGTCGCCTGCTGAGGCACAGGTCTCGTTGGAGTATTCAGTCTCGCCGCCAAGGCACAAGGCTGTGACCGTGTAACAATGTCCTGTCACGACGTTCTCGTCGACATAGGTGCGAGCTGCACCGCCACTGACCATCGCCAGACGCTGCTCGTCGCGATACACGATATAGCCATATTCAGGCTCAGCTCCTGTCATGCTCCAGGTAAGGATGGCGTTGCCGTCTTCCACCACGGCACGGAGATGGTAAGGAGCCTGTGCGTTCATCTCGTTGCCGCATCCGTTGTTGGCATTGAAAAAGATGCCTTCCGCCAAACCGTTTGAACTGCCTTGATAGGTATACACCGTGTTGTTATTAGCGTCCTTAATCACGATATTGATAGAGCTCACATTGCTTGAAGGTGCCGTCCAGCCGAAGCTGACATTGCCCACAGGCACGTCGAAATCAACCGTTTGGGGTGACGAGTTAGTGGTGGTCATACGTTGGATCTCCCTCCCCGTACCACTGTAGAGGGACACATATCCGCCTTTCCAGCCTTGGAAGGCCGACGACTGCATGATGATCTTCCATCTGCAGAGGGGACTGACGAGCACTTTCTCGACGACTGCAGAGGCACCACGCTGTCCATTGACCATGGCGTAGACATGGTAGTCAAAGACATCGTAATAAGGGATGGTTTCGTCAACAAAGCTCATCTCGGCGCCTGGAGTGGGATTGTCTTCCGAATAGACCACAATGCCGTTGCGTTCCACCACGATTTGGTCGATGGCATCCATGCTTTGGTTGGTCAAGGTCAGCAACGGGTTTTTCCATGTGAGTGTAGCCGAGAGCGATCCGTCAGTGGAAGCCACCACGTTCAGATCTGTGGGGCTATTGGGTGTAGCAGCATAGATCTCAGCAGGAACATAGTTGTAGATGACGCTTTCTCCATCGGCATATCCGTGCTCGTCGATGTTGAACCATCCGTCGCTACTTCCGCTCCAGCCCCAGTTGAAGTGCACCATGTCGTTGTCGTTGTAGCCGTCAAGCACATAGGCATGGCCGCCACCACGATGCACCATAGGCCAATCCATATCTATTGCATTGATGATCAACTGCATGTATTCCTCATGGGTATAGTTCTCACGATAGAGGTTGTCCATGTGGTCAGTGTAGAAGAAGTAGGCAGGCATGCGTTCACATAGTCTTCCCGTGACGGCACCACTGCTTGATGGACGGTAGTTCATGTCGACGCTGACGCCTGCATGGTAGATGAGTTGTGCCACGGCCTCGATCTGCACCTGAGGCGAGTTGCTATTAATGGAGACGGGCATGTTCTCCCAGTCGTAGGTGGCCTCACCGAAATTGACAGTCAAAGGGCCATATTCGGGATGGTCTTCAGGGGTATAGGTATAGCTGCCCTGGCCATGCAGCGGGTGATCCCAATACTTCATCAGCTGGGCGGCTGCAGTGGCGACACATCCGGCATAGCAGTGACCTCCGGGACCGCCATCTCCCTCGGGACAGAAGTAGTTGTATGGATAGTTTTGGTTCCATTTTGTCTCCACGAGGTATTCGTCTTCCCTACCGCCGTGACGCGACACCATGCGTCCGGTCTTCTCAAGCATGGCCCAATCGGCAGTCACGGAGGGCCGGGCGGATAAGGTCCTAGAGGCCTCCATCACACCTTGGCGGACGCCTTCGAGATAGTCGGCCAAAGCAGGTGCCATGTCGTCAGGGTTGAAGACGCCTTCACTGGAATAGCCGATGATGGGACGATAGTGGTCGTCACCAGCGATGATGACGAAACCCGTCTCGCCCACGTTGAAGACATAATAGCAAGCCTCTCCCCTGTCGGAAAAGGCGGTGTAAACCAGGCTCAGGTCTGAGCTTTGACGTGTAAATTCGAAATTTGCAGTCACAAAAGATTGTCCCAAGCGCTTGGCAGTTTCTTGACCGACTGGCGCAGCCTGCATGGCGAGACTCGTCAACGCCAATGCTACTAAAGTGAGGATGTGTTTTTTCATCGTCGCAAAGAATTTAGATTTAAGCGGCAAATATATAAAAAAAGGAAACACGCAAGGTGTTTCCTTTCTCATTTCAAGGATTCGTAGTGAACCATCAATGGATCACGGAGAAGCGCTTTGTCATGGTGCCTTGAGCCGTCTTTACGCTGATGGTGTAGACACCTGAGGCAAGATCGGACGTGTTGATGACCACGCCGTCCTCGTTGCACTGTTGACGCATCACGACTTGACCCATCACGTTGTGTATGGTCACTTGCTGCAGGCCCTCAGCCTCAACACTCATCAGGGTGTTGGCGGGGTTAGGATACACGTTGAGGCCTTCCTCGCCGTTCTCGCTGACGCTGGTCACCTCGATGTAGACGTAGTCGTTGCCATCGCTGGCCCAGGCAGGAGTCGACTCGCAGTAGCTGCGGAAGGCAGTCACCTTATAGTAATAGGTGCCGGCATCAGCAGTGATGTCGAAATACTCACGCAAAGACTTGTCGACAGTAGCAACCACTTGATAATCGCGACCGTCTTCGCTGCGATACACCTTGAACGACTGCGGATCGGTTTCGTAGCTCCAGGTGAGCAAAGTACCGAAGCCTTCGTTGGTCCACTGGTACTCGCCAGCAAGACCCGTGGGAGGCTCGCATCCGGCGCAGTCGTTGTTGCCTGTGTAGAGCGTTGCAGGCACTTGGTTGGAGTTGCCCGTGAAGGTATACACTGAGGCGTTGTTCGAGTTCTTGATGTTAATGGTCAAACTGGTGACTGCCGAATTAGAAGCGACCCAGGTAAAAGAAACATTGCCTTCAGGCATGGCGATTTGTTGACTAATGGGAGTCGAGCTTGTCATAGTAATCTCTTCGATGACCGTACCGAAGCTATTCTTCACCTGAACCTTACCGCCATTCCAGCCTTGGAAGTTGGTTGTCTGTCCGATGACTTTCCAGGTGCAGGTAGGACCATACTGGAATCTGACCTCAGCCAAACGGCCTTTGATGCCATTGGTGAGATAACAGACGCGATAGGTGTAGCAATCAAAATTGGTCACCTCGTCTTCAATACTCATAGTTTCTCCCGGAGTCACATTGGCTTGGGTGAAGATTTGTTGATCATTACGGAACACCACCACTTGTTCGATGTTTGTGATGGTTGAACCATCGAGCGAAGTCGTCGGGTTCACCCAGCTGACAAAGCCCCTCTTCGAGTTAGCATTTTCAGAAGTCACAGTCAAGTCATCAGGAGCAGGAAGCAAAGCGTTGTAGATGTATGCGGGAACGAAGTCGAAGATGGCGGCTTGGTATGAATTAAAGCTGCCCGAATAGGTGTTCAATGCATCGATGGCGAAGTAGTTGTTGTTGAAACCACTCCAACCCCAGTTGAAGTAGAACTTACGGTCGCTCTCGCGATAGCCGCAGCAAACGAAGGCATGGCCGCCATCGGTGTCGCTGCCCGAATAATAGAGCGGGAATCCTTCCTGGAGGCTCCCAATCAGCATCTCTTCCCATTGGTACTTGGAGTAGAGGTCACGTTCGAGACGGTTGGCGTGTTCCGTATAGCGGAAATAATTGGCGATGGCACCCGGGACATCCTGAGAATAGGCGCCCGAGCCATTGGGACCATACTGCATGTCGACAGCCACACCGCAGTGGTACATCAACGTGGCGACAGCTTGGTAGTTGCTGTTGTTGACATTGTTAGGCATGTTGTTCCAGTCGTAGTAGGTGTTCTCGAAGTTGACCGTCTGGGTGGCATAGCCCTGAGGCGTGTAGCTGTGAGAGCCTTCTCCGTGGTCGGGCCAGTTCCATTTCTTCATCACCATGGACATGGCGGTGGCCACACAACCGGCATAGGCACGACCGCCAGGACCACCTTGTCCGGAGGGACAGTATGCATTGAAAGGATTGTCTTGGTTCCAGTTGGTGGAAATCAACGGAGCGATGTCGCCACGGGTGCCACGCGTGTCGCTACCTTCGTAGCCAGTCCTTGCGATGCTTTCCCATTGGGCCACGATGTCGGCCTCAGGCTGGAGGTTGTTCTCCACAGCATAAGCAATCTGACGGGCATAGTAACGAAGATAATAGGCCAAACCCTCTGAAATCTGGGAGGCGTCAAAGTTACCTTCTTCGCCATAGGCCAAGATGGGCTGTGCCACGTCGTCAGCGGCGACGATGATAAAACCGCCATCAAAGTTAAAGACATAGAGGGCGTTGGCTCCGCTCTCGGTCGTCTCGGTGTAAGCCAGGTTGAGTTCAGCAACGTTTTTGGTAGAATGGCTCTGCACATACTTCATGCCCAAATGACGGGCGTGATCAACGTCGACAGGTGAAGCGATGAGCTGGCTCACAAAGAGAGCCAAAGTCATCATCAGAAATAAAGATTTTCTCATTGTTAGTTATTTTATTGATTATTACTAATTTACATCTTAACAACGCTATGCATCACGACGCCATCACGCGTTTCCACCTTAATCAAATAGATGCCGTTTTGGAGGCCGTCCATCTCGATGACGACTCGGTCGTTGTCAACGGGTTGTCTCATCACACATTGCCCCACAAGATCGTAGACGCTGATTGAGGTCATCCCCTCTGCATCGATGGTCAACTGTCCCGAAGTAGGATTGGGATAAACGACAGCATTGACAAGGCTTTCGGAGACCGACAGGTTGTTGACATTCACGAAGTCATCGCCACTCTCAGTCAAGGCAAACTCAGATTCACAATCCTCATAGACAGCCCTCACCTTGTAGGATTTGTCCATTTCCTCAATGGTGATCTCGTCTTCGTAGAACAAGTCGGTGACACCGGTAATCTCAGTATCCTCGTGAGTGATATTATTGACAATCAGAACTGTATAGCTATCAGGTTGGCGTTCTTCGGGGGCATCCCATGCAATATGTGCCACGTTCGTCGGACCTTCGCGGCGCAGACGGCTCGGTGCGTTGCAGGGCAACGCGGGCGGCTCGGACATGGTGACGCAAGCCTCGTTGGAGGCTCCTTCAAAGCTTTCACCTCTTGCAACGATGGTATAACAATAGGTCTCGCCCATGGTAAGGTCGTCGTCAGCGAACGTATTCCCAGTCGTTTCACCAATTTTCACACCGCCTCGCAAAACGTCATAAGCAATAGCTTGATAAGCTGCTTTCCAGCGGAGGTTGACCACATTGTCTTCCTCATTGTAGGTGGCCTGAAGCTCTTTCGGCGTATTGCCCCAGTCCACTTCCACGAAGAACTTGTTCACATCGAAGAGGTCGTTGGCGTATGCCGTAGTGCAATCGATGTCCCTATAATAGGCTGTCACCGCATATTGATAGACAACGCCTTCCTCGGCGGTATTGTCCTTCACGGTAGGATTTGTCGTCAGCTTAATACGTCTGAAAGGCGTGTCTTCCGTCTTACGGTAGATGTAGTAACCTGTTACGTTGGAGTTATCGGGAGCAGTCCAATCCAACTGCACCTTGTTGTTATTGGTATAGCTGTAATACAAATCGATAGGAGGCTCACATCCGGTACCCGAAGTGACACAATAGTCGTTGGAGTTGGCCGTCTCGCCACCGTTGCACAAGGCAGTGATGAAATAGCAATGGCCGCCTATCTCAGTGTTTTCATCGATATACTGTAGTTCGTGCGCCATGTTGAACAGGATTCCGTCACGATAGATGCAATAGCCAAACTCAGGCGTGTGGTCCGAGTCCCAGGTGAGGATGATAGTGCGGTCGTTTTCGGGATCGACGGTGGCACGCAGGTTATAGGGTGCCTCGCAGGTGTTTTCATTGCCGCAGCTGTTGTTAAGCGTACGCAGGATGCCAGCTTCCAATCCCGAAGAAGGTCCAGCATACTCGTATATTACTTGGTTGTCAGCATCTTTGATCTTAAACGAAAGGTTAGAGATGCTGGAGTTAGGCTCCGTCCAATAAAGGTTGCTGTTGCCAAGAGGCATCATGAAACGTTGCATCGATGCGGTGGCTTGCGTGGTGGTCAGGAAGTCGATATAAGAGCCGGCGGCATTCTGCACGGTGATGCCACCACCATCCCAACCGTGGAAATCGGAAGAGGTCATGATGACGGTCCACTGGCAATAAGGACCGAAGACGGCCTTGGTGTGCGCCAGACGACCATAGCTGCCATTGCTGACTGCCATTACCGCGTAGTCATATTGGTCGAAGAAAGGCACCACGTCGTCGTATGTCATGGTCTGACCGGGTTGTGCACCCTCAAGCTCGGCAACGATGAAGCCCTTGCGCGTGATGATGACTTTGTCGATGGAGGTCAATGCCTCACCGTTTTCGGCCATCGTGGGGTTGGTCCAGGTGAGATGACCGACGAGGCTCACATCGCTGTCGATGTCCACGCTGAGGTTGGTAGGTGCCTGCGGCATCGCGTTGTATACATAGTCGGGGATGAAGTCATAGACGATGGCTTGGCTGCCCGTGTATTCGAAGTGCTCGCCGTCGATGAGGAAGTAGCCGTTGCTTGAACCGCCCCAGCCCCAGTTGAAGTAGAAGAGATCGTCGACGTCATATCCGTCGCAGATGAAGGCATGACCGCCCTGGGTGCTCTGTCCCGAATAATAAAGCGGGATACGCTGGTCGATATTGGATTTCAGAAGGGCTATCCACTCGTTGTAGTTGCCACTCTTGGTGATATGGGTGGCATGTTCGGAATATGAGAAATAGTTGTGAATGGCATCGGGCACGTCAGCCGAATAGGCACCGCTACCGTCGGGCTCGTAGGTCATGTTGACCGACACGCCACAGTGGTACATCAGCACGGCAACAGCCTCTTTCTGCTCAGGCGTAGGACTGCCGCTGCTATACGTCTCAATCATATTGGCCCAGTCGTAGGTAGTCTCGCCAAAGTTAGCCGATTGCTGGCCGTAGCCCGGGGCATAGTAGCTGTGCGAGCCCGTGCCTTGGGTGGGCCACTCCCAGTATTTCATGATCTGCGCCATAGCCGTGGCTACACAGCCCGTGGGGCAGCCACCGGGGGCATACATGTTGTAAGGTGCATCTTGGTTCCATTTCAGTCTGACCAAATGTTCGACGACAGGAGCGCCTTTGTCAGGGTGCATCATGCCGTATTCTTCAAGGTTATTCCAACGGGCAATGATGTCACTCGAAGCCGCATGTTTCTGTGCGACAAGCGTTTCGATACCTCTCATGTGCTCACTCATCATGAATAGCAAGCCGTCGGGAGCAGTGTCGTAGTCGAAATTGCCTTGGTCGGAATAGCCGAGAATGGGTGACGAAAGGTCGTCGGCTGCCACGATGACGAAGCCGCCGTCGAAATTGAAGGCGTATGCGCCTGTCATACCGCTCTCGGTGCGGAATGTGTAAGCCAGTTCGAGGCTCTGCACGTCGTTATTGGCGAACATGGCCTTATGCTGGACGAAGCTAAGTCCCAAACGTTGCGCCTTGGCCACGTCGACGGATTTGGCTTGAAGCGAAGAGATGCCCATAACAAGAGCGAAAATGACGAGTAGATGTCTTCTCATAGTCTATGATTTTAGCGTTTTTGTTCAGTAATAAAGCGGCAAATATACACATTTTCAAGTTTTCTGCTCTTTTTTCTTTGCCGCAGGAAACAAAATATTGTTCAAGATGAGCCGATAGCCCGGAGAATTAGGGTGCATGTCGAGTTCGGTGGGCGGATCACCCACGATGTGCTGGTAGTCCTCAGGGTCGTGACCGCCAAGGAAGGTCCAGAAGCCGTTGCCGAAATTACCATGGATGTAACGGTCTTCATCTAAAGCTGCGTTGTCACCCAAGACGATTACCGACGGCTTGACCGTGCCTTTGTTGAAGGCCGTGGTCTGCCCCATGAAGCCTTTCACCAGACGCTCATGGCACTGCGTGAGCATGGTAGGCACGGGGTCCCACTTGGCCGAAAAGTCAAAGAGCAGAAAATAGTCGTTCTGTTCCTGCACCCTGTGCATGCGGCCTTGGGTGACGTCGATGTTGGAGATCTCGTATTCCTGGGGGTTGGTCGACACGCTGAAGTCGGTGAAAGCGAAGCAGTTGTCGTAGTTAAGCCGCTGCGGGTCACCGCTGCGGATGGGGTCGCCATCGAACATATAGTCGCAGATGTCGAGTCCATCGGCGGCCAAGGCCACATCGAAGCTGTCGGGGGCCGAGCACATGGCGAACATGTAGCCTCCGCCAGCCACGAACTCACGGATTTTCTTGGCCACGGCCAGCTTCAGCTGCGACACTTTGGTGAAGCCCCATCGTTGGGCCGTAGATTCTTGAGCACGCACATCCTCTTGATACCAGGGGTAGTTGCGGTAGCGGGCCCAGAACTTACCGTATTGTCCCGTGAAGTCCTCATGGTGCAGGTGAAGCCAGTCGTAGGTGGGCAAGACGCCCTGCAGCACCTCGTCGTCGTAGACCACGTCGTAGGGGATCTCAGCGTATGTCAGCACGAGGGTGACGGCATCGTCCCAAGGCAGGTTGTTCTTTGGGGCATAGACCGCGATGCGCGGCACCTTCTGCAGTTTCATCTCATCCATGTTCACGCCCGGGTCGGCAATCTCGGCAAGGATGGCATCGGCCTGTGCGTCGGCGATGACGTTATAGGAGACGTTACGCATCTTGCACTCACGTTCAAACATCTGGTGGTAAGGAATCAGGTAGCTCCCTCCCCTATAGTTGAGCAGCCAGCTGATCTCCACCTCGCGTTGCAGCACCCAATAGGCCACGCCGTAAGCTTTCAAGTGGTTGGTCTGGGTGTCGTCCATGGGGATAAGGAGGTAGGCGGCCCTAGAAGGCAGTGCCAAAGCCAACAGGATGAGGAAGATATAGATTTTGCGCATGGCTGACATTCCTATTAATAAAATAGGGCGCAAAGATAAGAAAATTTCCTCAATACTTCACATACTGTTCCAGCAAAGGGTTCACCTCCCCTTCTTCCCGAATCAGTTCCTCCAGCTGCGCCCAATTCTTGATCATGCCGCGTTTCTCGCGTTGGTTGAAGATACGCTTCACCTGTTCATAGTTGAGGTAAGGATGATGCACCAAGGTCTTGAAATCATCGCGGTTGACATCGATCTTGCGTACCGTGAATTCACCTATTATAATATAGGGCTGTATGGTGTTGAACCTCGCGGAGTCCATGCCCTTCACATCGCGGAGCTGTTCCTTGTCGACGAAGCCACCCAACTTGTCGCGGAAGGCGATGATACGAGCAGCCGTGTAGCCACCAATCTGTGGCAATTCCACCAAAGTCGTTGAGTCCACAGTGTTCAAGTCAACGACCGGGATGGATTTCTTCTCGGGTTTTGTGGCCGTTGAGCCATCTCCAGGGACCTTCTCTGAAGTCGAGCCGCCGTTCTTCGCAGAGGATCTTGTGTTTTTGCCTCGCGGCCGGACCTCCGGCAAAACGATAAAAGGCTCCAGCTGTGCAAACTCCTCTTCGCTGATGGTGTAGAGTTTCCCGAGGTCGCTCTTCGTATAGAATTTACCTCCTTTCGCCTTGTAGTTCATGATGTTGCGCACTTGTCGGTCAGTGAGCCCGATCTGTTTCCATTCCTCTTCTGTTAAAGTGTTGGGGTTGAACGAGAAAGGATGCAACTCGGCCACTTCTTGAGACTTCTCGGCTTCCTGTTGCTGTTGCGTTTCGATAGCGGCTTGTCGTAATGCCAAAAGGGAGTCCAGGTTGTGCAAGGATTCGTCGCTCAGCGATTTACGCGACGGACGAAACACGCAGGCCAATACCAGAAGCAGGATGAGCACTAGTATCGTGATAATGGCGACGCGCTCGCCCTTGTTGAATGAGAACCACTTGCGAAAGGAGTCCATGATAGCACCTTATTGGATTGTGTCTTCAACCGACTGAATTACCTCCGTGGGCTCGGGTTGGGCAGTACTATTGGGATCTTCTTCTTTTTTAATCAGCCCACTGATAAGAACAATGGCGATGGCGATGGGAGCCAAGTATCGGATGATGAAGAAGATGACTTTCCTCAAGCCCGACTTGATCTTGCCTTCGTTAGTCACTTCATCGAAAAACTTCTTCTTGCCGAGACGCCAGCCCACAAAGATGGCGATCAACACACCGCCAAGGGGCAGCATGATATTGGAGGTGACAAAGTCCAAGCCATCGAAGACGGTCATCCCGCACAACTTGAACGGCGAGCCGTCCATAAGACTTAGAGAGGCGAAGCAGCCCAGCGCCATAGAGGCGAGGCAAGCCCAAACGGTCGCCCACTTGCGACTGATGTGCAGCTCTTCTGAGATGTAGGCCACCACCACCTCAAGCAAAGAAATGGTCGACGTCAACGCGGCGATAGCCAACAGCACGAAGAAAATGATGCAGAACACATAACCACCAGCCATCTGGTTGAAAATCATGGGTATCGTATTAAACACCAGGCCCATGCCAGCCTTAGGACTCACGTTAAAAGAAAAAGCGGCTGGAAAGATGACAATACCCGCCAGCAATGCAATAACCGTATCGGCCAATACGACCGAGAATGCCGTACTCGTCAGGTTGTCTTCTTTTTTCACATATGACCCATAAGTAATGAGCACGCCCATACCTAGACTCAGAGAGAAGAATCCTTGACCCAAAGCGCTGATGAGCACTTTACCTGTAATCTTCGAGAAATCAGGCTTAAAGAGGAACATAAGGCCTTTCGAAGCACCCGACAAGGTGACAGAGCGGATGCCAAGGATGATCAGGATGAGCAAGAGGACGGGCATGAGAATCTTAGAGGTTTTCTCGATGCCGTTTTTCACTCCTCTAAAGACCACCAGGCCGGTGATCAGGATGAAGATGCACTGCCACATCACGTTACGCCAACCTTTGTTGTGGAACTCGGCGAAATCTTGTTCGAGAGCGGCTATGTTTTTACCATGAAACGAGTTGCTCACCGCCTTGACAATATACTCCAGCGTCCACCCCGACACGGTAGAATAGAAAGCGAAGATGAGAAAACCGCACACGACACCCATATAGCCTACAAAAGGCCATGCCGTCTTTGGCGCCAGTTTCCGAAACGCACCCACCGAATTGCTTTGTGAACGACGTCCGATGACCAGTTCCGACAGCATCACGGGAATGCCGAGAAAGATAACGACAGCCAGGTAAACCAACAGGAAAGCCGCACCGCCATTGTTACCCAGTTCGCAAGGGAATCGGTAGATATTGCCCAATCCGATGGCCGATCCGGCGGCAGCGGCGATAATGCCGAGCTTAGAGCCGAAGCCATCTCGTTTCTTCTTCTCTTCGGCCATGGTTTATCTCTTATCACCGTATGCCAGATCACCCACATCACCCATGCCGGGGACCACATAGGCACGTGCCGTCAGTTCCTCATCGATGCTGCCCACCCAGATGGTGACAGGCTGGCGCGACATGGTGCGTTTCACATAGTCGAGGCCGTCTTGCGAAGCCACCGCCACGGCGATATGGATCTGTTTGGGCACATCTTCTTCCATCAGTCCCTTTAACGTCTTCACGATCGACTCGCCCGTGGCCAGCAACGGGTCGCACAAGATAAGGATGCGGTCTTCGAGACTTGGGGAGGAATAATACTCCACGCGAATCTCAGAGTCTTCCTCATTCTTGTCGTATTTGCGGTAGGCGGCGACAAAGGCGCTGTCAGCATGGTCGAACATGCTCAACATGCCGTTGTGGAACGGAAGACCCGCACGCAGGATGGTGGCGATGACAGGTTGCTCGCGCATCGTTCGTATCTCCTTGATACCCAATGGAGTTTGCACTTCCTCATCGTCATATTCAAAGGTCTTGCTGATTTCGTAAGCCATAATCTCACCGATGCGTTCGAGGTTGCGACGAAAACGCATGCGGTCTTGCTGGATGGTGGCGTCGCGCAGTTCAGCCATAATCTGGTTGAACACGCTGTCGGTCTTCTCAAGGTTGTTGATTTTAATCATAATGTTGGCGTTTATCTTCTTGCCACAAAAATAGGGAAAAGAAACGAATCTGCCACAATTCTTTAAAGTTTTTTTTCCACACCTGCCAACATTAACTCAATTTTACTATTTTTGCACCGCATGAGATGCAAAAATCAATCTTTAACTAAATTATAAGAAAGGAAAGTACCATGTCAGATGAATTGAAAAAGAAATGGAGCAAGGTCGGTCATGACTTCGCTTCGTTAGGATCGGATCTGGGCAAATCGATCTTCAGCTCGGTGAAGACTGGGGTAAGCGCAGCCACCGAATGGGCACGCGACGATGAAAAACCCAAAGATGAGACGGAAGAGCCCAAGGCTGAAGAAACGGCCGAGGAACCTAAAGCAGAAGCAACCGAAGAACCTAAGGCTGAGGAGTAATCCTAGCACTTTTTCCAGACCTTCAACAAGGCTTTCCCTACGGGCGATAGCCGGTTGAACATAAAGGATGGATATTGCGTTTCCGTGCCCCCAAAGCCAAGATAGAAACGTGCCAAGTTGTCGTCGTCGGAGCCTTCGAAATCGAAGGTGACGGGCTGTTTGGCATGTTTCTTTATGACTTGGTCCAAAAGCCATGTCATGGCTTGTTTTTGCTTTCCATCTTCCGAGAGTCCCGAGAAAAGGAATGTGATTCTGTCATCGGTTTTCATGAAGATGGCGGCACAGAGCAACTGCCCCACCCCTATCTCGCTCACGCCAAGGATAAAAGCGCTATTGCGGTTGATGGCAGACTGGGCAAGACGGGTCAGGCGAGCATATTCGGCATCACCCCATTTGTCTAACGAGGCGCCGCGGTTGTCGCGAAACAAAGCCACCACATGATAGGGAATCACCGTGTTGACCAATTGAAGGTTATGGCTCTCGGCCTTCGCCAAATTGCGTTTGGTATTTTGATGATAATTGGCCTGGATTGATTCATAGTCTTGATTCAAGTCAAGCAAGACATTCCTATGGTACTCAATTCCTTTATACACTTCACTTAAAGTGTTGCTTTCATTCAAACGTATTTCGGCGAAACGGTATTTTTGGGGGATGGCATTCAAAAAAGCCTCGGTCTTTTCGGGTGTCGGAGAGGTGGTCGAAAACACGCCAAGCTGCTGCACAAAAAAAGGTTGAAACAGGTAGCGGATGCCAAACTTCTTTCCGCCTGTCAGGGGCATCACGGCCTGGTAATCATCCTCGACGAGGGCCTCCCAATCCGGATGAACGACGTCGAGATACCATGAGCGGGCATAGATATTGCCGCACTCGGCAATGAGCGCGTCCCATTTCGTTTTGTCAATGGCCTTATGCTCGAGGTAACGGATCATTGCAGGATATACTTCAAGAGTTGGCAATACATCTCCGGCCAGCCGACCCAACGTTTCTCGCCGCCAAGTGTCTCGTTATGCGTCAGATAAACGAACGTCCCTCCCACCGCCTTCACTTCGTCGACGAGATGCTTGGCCAAAGCGAGCGAGTCTTCCACATTGAGGTCGAGGTAGTCGCGCATGGTGCCGTCCATGAGGGCAAAGGGATGCACGCGCAGGTTGGTAGCCATGTCGTTCTCCAGGTCATAAAAAAGGAAGGTGTCTGCAATGCCTGCGCGAAATCCCGCTTGCGAAGCAAATCCCATGGTATAGTCGTCGCTGATGTCCAACTCAATGAGTTTCTGGTAGCTGCGAGGCAGGTTCATCCTCAAAAAATGCTGGCGGCTCTTGGTGAGCGGACGGTGTAGCACCTCCGAAAGGCTGTCAATCTCTTTTCTAAGTTTATTGCTGTCGAGATACGACGCAAACGAAGGATGGATGCCCACGTCTGCATAGTCGCCCAAATGCTTGATCAAAGCCTGGAAAGCGGGTTTGCGGATGGAGATGTTCTTGTCGTTGGTGTCGTAATCGCCACAAAGGATGAAATAGATAGGCTTGAGTTTGAATTCCTTCTGCAACGCAAACTGAAACTCAAAGGAATCGAAGGGATCTAGCTTCTTCCCTCGCAGCACTTGATGCCGTTCCCGTAGGTTCTCCCGGTCACCTGATGCCAAGTCTTTAAGGAAGCCGCCCAATGTCCGATAGGGTCCCTTATGTTTGAATGCCCAAGCCGCATCAATATCGTAAGTAGGCACAAACTCAAACTTGCGTTCCTTGAGGGGCAAGTCAGGATAAAGCTCCTTCAGGCGCCGGCCCAAGGCTATGGTCCAGATGTCGACCAAAGGCTTCTGCAGTACGCCGTTCTCATACATCCACGACGACTCGGCGCGAAAACGTCCATATTGGTCCCGCACTTGCGAAAGGTACTCCTCGTAGCGAGCCACCAAGAAAAACGAGGCGGCAAACACGTCGAATGGCATGAGGTTGCCTTGGCCATAGACCGCGTAAGGTGCCACAGCGCCTTCAAAATCGACCGTGCGGAACGACTGCTCGTGGATATGACGCTCAAAGAGGAGGTCGACAGCCTTCACAAACGGCTCGTCGCCAAGGCGTTGTGGACCGTAATGCAGTTTGTGGCCATCGCATGCCTGGAATTGCTCGGCATCGGTGGTCAAATCGTATTCGAGGCCCAGCAACTGCTTAAGCATCAAATCGAAGATATACATCACGCGCCCTGTGACCTTGGGGACAAGAACCAATGTTTTCATTGGCACAAAAATAGGAGGATTTTCGATACAAAAGACAAATCCAACTAAAAATGTTGGCGCTTCGCAAAAGCAACGCGAAAATTTCGTATTTTTGTCGGTTTAAAAGGTTATCCAAAAAATGGAAAATTTCGTCGTATCCGCCAGAAAATACAGGCCGATGACCTTCGACACCGTCGTTGGGCAAGGCTCCATCACCTCCACGCTGAAGAACGCCATCCGCAACAACACCCTTGCACAGGCTTTCTTGTTTTGCGGTCCGCGCGGCGTAGGCAAGACCACCTGCGCCCGCATCATGGCCAAGACCATCAACTGCCTCAACCCCACCGAGAACATGGAGGCCTGCAATGAATGCGAGTCATGCCGAGCCTTCAACAACAACGCATCGTTCAACATCTACGAGTTGGATGCCGCGTCCAACAACTCGGTCGAAGACATCCGCAGTTTGGTCGACCAGGTGCGCATCCCTCCTCAAATCGGGCAATACAAAGTCTACATCATCGACGAGGTGCACATGCTGTCGGCAGCAGCCTTCAACGCCTTCCTGAAGACCTTGGAAGAGCCCCCGGCGTATGCCAAATTCATCCTCGCCACCACAGAGAAGCACAAGATCATCCCGACCATCCTTTCGCGATGCCAGATCTTCGACTTCAAACGCATCACTGTCGACGACATCGCCAAACACTTGGCTTATGTCGCCCAAAACGAAGGCGTCAGTGCCGAGCCCGAAGCCTTGAACATCATCGCCCAGAAAGCCGACGGCGCCTTGCGTGACGCCCTCTCCATCTTCGACCAGATGGTCAGCTTCAGCGGGAAGAACATCACCTACAAGGATGTCATCGACAACCTGAACGTGCTGGATTACGACTATTACTTCCAAATCGTCGACCACATCCTGCGTGGCGAGACCAGCGACATCCTACTCATTTTGAACGATATCATCAGCAAAGGATTTGAACCGCAGCACTTTGTAAACGGCATGGGCAACCATCTGAGGAGCCTCATGGTATGCAAAGACCCCGTCACGGTGCAACTCCTGGAAGTCAGCGAACAGCTACGGCAACGTTACCTGGCACAGTCGCAGGCATGCCCCATGCCGTTCCTCATCAGGGCACTGGAGATCAACAACAAATGCGACATCGACTACCGTGCCGCCAATAACAAGCGCCTCCATCTGGAAATCGCCCTGCTGAAGATGTGCGCCCTTTGCAGCCAAGCCTTGAACATGCCCACAGCACAGACGCAACCCGTCCAGATGCCGCAAAACAGACCGGCGCAAACCCTAAACCCTACGTTAAGTAGCGGCGTTTCGACTCCTTCGACAGGCTCGGGAGCTGGTTCGACGACCGCTACTGCCAAAGTCCCTGAGCCTGTGGTTGCAGCTAAGGTCCCTGAGCCCGCCGAAGGTACGACAGCACAACAGCGCCAACCTGCCGCTCCCGTTTCGGCTCCTTCGACAAGCTCAGGAGGCTCGACATCCGCACAGCCTTTCGTCCGTCCACGTGGCACTACCAGCAGCATTAGTGTCAACAAGGCCATCCAACAAGCCGAGCAGAAAGCTGAAGCCAAAGAAGAGACTTGGGACACGCCTTTCACCCAAGAACAACTGACTGCCTCATGGGCCGATTTCGTCAACCGCTACAAGACTGTCTCGCCCAACTTCGCGGCAGCTTTGGGCAAATACACCCCTAGATTAATAGGCGCCTCAGAGATTCACTTCAGTGTCGACAATTTGCTCTTTGAGCATGACACGGAGGGCATGAGCGCCTTGAAACATCACCTGAAACAAAGCCTTCACAACAACCAATTCACATTGATGCCCGAAGTGATGGAACGTCCCGCTGAAATCGAGGCCTACACCGACAAAGACAAATTCGAAAAGATGGTTGAGGAGCGGCCTTTTTTGAGGACTTTGCAGACGGAACTTAAGCTTGAAGGAGATTTGTAAAATCTTTAAATAACAAAATAATGAAGAAAAAACACATTATCGCCATGATGACATTATGTACAATGGCAGCAGGCTGCGCTGAGAAAGCAGTCGAGACACCTGAACCAGAACCCCAAAAAGAAGTTG
>JAEEGL014252669.1_pt1 | contig 20516 bp, 12 predicted proteins | sample 9134231 | NCBI WGS metagenome assembly JAEEGL01 (sample SAMN16246548, study PRJNA631951) | gut metagenome | biome: gut microbiome; feature: rumen; material: fiber-attached | host: Bos | place: Iran: Karaj | collected 2018-10
CCGAGAAGGCCAACGAGCTATGGCGTAACTACCAGCTCTACGTGGAGCAGTTCTATGACCTACTGAAACTGAACAGCGAGGCCCGCGAATATGACTTCAAGAAGAACCTGGAGCTGAAGACAAAGCTCTGCGAGGCTGCCGAGAAACTGGCCGACGAAGCGGACGTCATCAGCGCTTTCCACCAGTTGCAGAAGCTGCACCAGGAATACCGCGAGACAGGTCCCGTCAGCAAGGAACTCCGCGAAGAGATATGGCAGCGCTTCAAGGCCGCCTCAACGGTTATCAACAAGCGCCACCAGCAGCACTTCGAGGGACTGCGCGCCAAGGAGGAGGAGAACCTGGAGAAGAAGACCCGCCTCTGCGAACAGGTGGAAGCACTCGTGGCTGAGGAGAACAAGACCAGCAGCGACTGGGAGCGCCATACCAAGCAGATTATCGACATCCAGACGGAGTGGAAGACCATCGGCTTTGACACGCAGAAGATGAATGTCAAGATTTTTGAACGCTTCCGTGCTGCCTGCGACGACTTCTTCGGACGCAAGGCGGAGCACTTCCGCAGCCTGAAGGACTCCTTCAAGGAAAATGCCGACAAGAAACGCGCACTCATCGAGAAGGCCAAAGCCCTGCAGGACAGCACCGACTGGAAGTCAACCAGCGACAAGCTCATCAACCTGCAGAAGGAGTGGAAAACCATCGGTATGGTGCCCAAGAAACTGGGTGACCAGCTGTGGGAGGAGTTCCTCGCCGCCTGCAACAAGTTCTTCGAGGCCCGCAACGCTGCCGGTGTCGGCACACGTAGCGAGGAACGCGAGAACTTAGAGAAGAAACGTGGCGTCATCGAGCGTCTGAAGGCTGTCGCCCAATTAGACAAGGACGATGCCTCCGAGGAAACCAAGGAGGCTGGAGAGGGGCTTCAGGAGAAGGTGCAGCAGCTCGTCGAGGAATACCAAAGCATCGGCCACGTACCCTTCAAGGAGAAGGACAAGCTGTACGACGAATACCATGCCGTGCTCGACAAGCTCTATAAGGAACTGAACATCAGCGTCGCCAAGCGCCGTCTATCGAAGTTCAAGGACAACCTCAAGCAGGTGGCAGAACGTGGCGGCGACGCCTTAGACAACGAGCGTGCCCGCCTGATGCGCCAGTACGAACAGCTGAAGAGCGAGGTACAGACCTACGAGAACAACCTCGGTTTCCTGAATGCATCGTCCAAGAAGGGCAGCTCGCTCATCGACGAGATGAACCGCAAGGTGCAGAAGCTGAAGGACGAGGTGCAGCTGGTACGCGACAAGATCAAGGCCATCGATGCCGAGAATGCCGCAAAAGACTAATCAACGCCCCCTACCCCCTCTAATCTTAGAGGGGGATTTTTTTCCCTCTCTAACCTGCCGTTTAATTGCAGCGCCCTACTCCCCCTCTAAGATTAGAGGGGGTCGGGGGGCGTTGATAACATACGAACTCTATTCTATTGTATCTTGATTTCCATCGACGACATGGGCAGTCCGTCCAACGAGCGGACATTGCCGGCGGGGTTGTCCTTCCAGGCATAGCGAACCTTGGCGGGACGCTTGAAGCCCTTGGCACTAAGAATGATGCGGTTGCCGTCGGCACGTGCTTCCACATTGCGGAAGTTATTACCGTCATCACTCAGTTCCATCTCCTTCACGGCTACAGGCTGCACGGACTGGTCGAGCGTCAGCACCACCTCGCCAGCAGTCTGGTCGTAGGCTGCCGACAGCACCTCGGGCGACAGTTTCACCTTATTATTATGATAGACTAAACGGTCGAAGCACAGCCCAATCCGCTCAGCAACCTCTTTCTTGCGCAGCGGATGGATATCGACCGTCTCGCCAAGGTCGTTGATGACGGAAAGTGCTGCATTCGCGTCTTCAGCAGCCACGATGCGCTGGGCCTCACGCAGACGGGCCCACCCGCTGTTGATGGGAGCCGTCTGGGGCACGATGGCCTGCGGAAAACCTGTCTGCTGGCGTCCGTCGTAGTTGGCTAACTGTACGATGACGAACGGCATCTCGCTGTCCTGCCAGCGGTCGCGCCAGCAGCCCATCATCTTTCGCAGATAGTCAGCGTAGGGAGCCGGATTACCCGTATTCGACTCGCCCTGATACCACACCACACCACTCAGCGCGTAGGGAGCCAGCGGATAGAGTACGGCATTATAGAGCGTGGTTGGCTGGTTCTGCAGCGACACGTCACCACTGGGGCACGACGGCATGTTGGCACCCAAGTGGAACTTCCACGTATCACCCAAGGGAATGACGTCCTTCGGCATGGGGTTCTGCGACAGGCGGTCGTCGCCGAAGCACAGCATGTAGGGCTTCTCAGGAATGAAGTGTGCAGCACCGTATTTGTTGATGAAACGCACGGCAATTACGTTGTCGCCCTCGCGGAGCAGACCCTCGGGAATGTCATAGCGGCGTGGCGGATACTGGTAGTAGGTGTGACCTATCTCCTTGCCGTTCAGGTAGGTAATGTCCTGGTCGAACAGGGTTCCTAACAGCAGACGGGCAGGCTTTCCCGCGTGTTCCTTATCTATAATAATGTGCTTGCGCAACCACACGGAACCCGTTCCTCGCCAACTCCAGCCATTCTGGTTGATGGTCTGCCAGTCGGCATCGCTATACGCCGGCTGACTGTAGGAACTGACATTGTCCGTACGGTTCAGCAGTTCGTCCCACGCTCTGTTAGCCTCGTTGTTGGCCTGCATCTGTGCACGTACATATCTGTCATTCTGATAGATAGCCAGCCTGTTGAGCAGCATCGGATTGTCAGCTTTCAGCGAGTCGGCACTGATCCATGCCTCGATGGGCGTGCCGCCCCAGCTGTTGACGATGATGCCTTGCGGCACCTTGGTCTTTTCCCACATGCGCAGGCCGTGGAAGGTGCCTACGGCAGAGAACAGCCACGCATTCTGCTTGGTGACCGTCTTCCAGTTGATGGCTGTTGGCCGGATGTCTTCCTGCGTGCCGTGCGTGTTCGTCTCGTTCTGCACACGGAACAGGCGCACCTGATCGTTGTTGAAAGACTCTATCTCGTTGACGTACTGCGGATAGACACGCTCGATGGTCACGTCGATGTTCGACTGTCCTGAGAGCAGCCACACGTCACCCACCATCACGTCGGTCAGCTCTATCGTGTTCGTTATCTGGTCCGAAGGCGTGGAACCCTGAACGGTCATCGTATAGGGTCCGCCGGCCTTCATCTTCGGCAGGTCTATACGCCAGCGACCGCCGGCATCAGCCGTTGCCGAATACTGTTTCTTCTGCCACTTGATGGTGACCTGTTCGCCAACATCGGCCTTGCCCCATACGGGAACGGTTTTGCCACGCTGCAGGACCATGCCTGACTGGAACAACTGCGGAAGCACCACCTTGGCGTCGGCCATCGCTGTGCAGACTATCACGCAGAGTAATGTAAGAATCCTGTTTCTCATGCTTATCATATTTTATTCTGTTCTTTTGTTGCAAAAGTACTAAAAAAAGCGCATTTCTTCACGGGAAAAAGCATCATTCTCCGCAAATGATACAAAAAAACATGGTTTTTGTAACATCTCAAAACATCTGTTTCCACAGAAAACAGTAACTTTGCACTCAGTTAACGAAAAAACACAAAAAAAATGACACCTAACGAAACGCAAGGAGCTAATGGCTTCTACAAACTTTCCTGGTTGCAGCGCATCGGATTCGGTTCCGGCGACCTTGCACAGAATCTCATTTTCCAGACGGTAGCATGCTACCTGATGATTTACCTTACAACGGTTTTAAAGATTAATCCCGCTTTTGTCAGCGGACTGATTCTTACAGTAAGACTCATTGACTGTTTTTGGAGTCCTGTAGTAGGACGGTATATTGACAACCGCAATCCAAAATTAGGAAAGTATCGTGCTTACCTCCTTTACGGCGGTATTCCTTTGACCGTTGCTGCCTGCCTGTTGATGCTTCCTCAGGCTGCCGAATGGTCCATGACTATGAAGATGATCTATGCTACTGTCAGCTACACTGTGCTGAGCATGATATATTCAGTGGTCAATATCCCGTATGGCTCCATCATGGCCAGTATGACCCGTGACAATGATGAGGTGCTGATACTGACCTCCACACGTATGGTGTGTGCCAACATTGGTCAGATTATTGTTCAGGCTGGCTTCCCCATCGGTCTTGCTATGTGTGTTCATACTGCTATTGACTGGAATCAGGCAACCTTTATGGCCATTGGAACAATTCCCGCTTTCGTCATACTGCCATCCATGCCGTTGTTAAAGAAATGGCTGGGCAAGAAGGGACTCTACTATACGCTACTCGCCATCGGTCTCATCGGATTTGCTATTCTTTTCACCATCGGCAAATTCTTCGATGTAGAGAATTGCAATGCGCTTGTACAGACAGCAAAGGTGATGACGGGTGTCGGACTCCTGGTAGGCTCGCTGATGTGGGCACTGGTTCCTGAGGTCATCACTGAGGCGGAATACCGTACTGGCAACCGTCCCGCTGCCACCGTCAATGCACTTGCTGGTGTAGCTTTCAAGGCTGGTTTCTCTATCGCCGGCTGGATTACTCCCTTAGTCATGGGCATGATTGGCTTTAACTTCGCCAGTGAGGAGTCGGCTTTGCCTACTGCTCCTACAGCATGGTTTACCGTCACCTGTGTTTTCGCCCTCGTCGGTTTTGTACTTTTGATGCTTTGTTTCATGGGCAGCAAGGAGAACATCACCACTACACCTGAAAAACCGGTTTCCTTTGGCGAGATGTGGCAAGAGTTCAAGGCCAACAAGTGTCTCCAGCTGGTACTGAGCATTTTTGTTGTCGTATTCCTTGCTTCCTTTATCAGCGCCCCCGTCAATGCTTATTATGTCAAGCTGGCCAATTATTCAGACGTGGCACAGAATGCTATCCTGTGGTTCACCACTATCATTCCGGCATTGCTCCTTATCCTGGTAGGATATCTGATTTACAAGTATCCCCTCTCCGACGAGAAACTTGACGAAATGAGCAAGGAGATTGATGCAAGAAGCAGAAAATAACAGATAACCAATAATTGAAAATTGATATGAAACCAAGGTATCTTTTCCCCAGTGACTATATGGCTGACCCATCAGCCAATGTGTTTAACGGCCGCCTCTACATATACCCGTCACACGACTGGGAGGCTGGCGCAGCCTTTGACGACGACGGCGGACACTTCCAGATGAAGGACTACCACGTGCTGTCGTGGGATGACATTGAGAACGGTCCCGTCACCGACCACGGCGTCATCCTCGACGTAAAGAATGTGCCCTGGGCTGAGAAGCAGATGTGGGACAACGACTGCGTCGAGAAAGATGGCAAGTACTATCTCATCTTCTCTGCTAAGGCCTACGACGGCGTGTTCCGTTTGGGTGTTGCCGTAGCCAACAAGCCCGAAGGTCCATTCACACCAATGGAGAAGCCCATTCGCGGCTCGTTCTCCATTGACCCTTGTGTGTTCAAGGACGACGACGGACAGATTTACACCTATTTCGGCGGTCTTTGGGGCGGTCAGCTCCAGTGGTGGCGTCCGTTACCCAACGGTCTAGCACCTATCTTCGGTAAGTATGGTGACCAAAACGGGCTCATCGATCTTGGTGCTGCTCCCGACCACAAGGGTGAGCTCTTCACTACCGCCGACAGCCCTGCTATCAACAGTTGCGTAGTACGCATGAGCGACGACGTCCAGCAGTTTGCTGAGGCTCCTCGTGCTGTAGTCGTTCTCGACGAGAATGGCGAGCCTATGAAGGCTGGTAACCCCCATCGTTTCTTCGAGGCATCTTGGATGCACAAATACAACGGTAAGTACTATTTCTCTTACTCTACTGGCGACAGCCACTTCCTCTGCTACGCCATTGGCGACAACCCTTACGGCCCGTTCCGCTATCAGGGTGTTATCCTCGACCCCGTCGTAGGCTGGACCACCCACCATTCTATCGTTGAGTACAAGGGTCAGTGGTATCTCTGCTATCATGACTGCGTACCCTCAAACGACATCACCCACCTGCGTTCGCTGAAGGTCCAGCGCCTGTTCTACAACGCTGATGGTACGATTCAGAAGGTTGTGAATGAGTGATTAAAAAAAACTAACAACTATCTATTATCAAACTATTATTCAGAGCATCGCGATGAACTGGTAAGTTTCATCGCGATGCGTATTTATGATTTTTCATATTTTTCCTGAGAAAAAAAATTCCGCAAGCCTTGACAAACTTGCGGAACCTTGCATAATCTCAAAAAGCAATCAGGAGAGGCGTCTTGTGATAACCTGATTTCATTCTATTTTACAACAATTTTCCGTCCATTGACGATATAGACACCCTTTGGCAGTGTGTTCAATACTTGCTTCAAACCTGCACCTTGAGTCTCTGCAAGCTTGTTGCCGTTCAGTGAGAAGACGCTGACGGGGCCACCGCCCATGTCGTTCACCAAGAGTTCAATGCTTGTAGTGCCGTTGAAGCCCATAACGGTTCCAAACTGTCCCCAAGGAGTTGCTGCATAATAGTCCATAACGCTATTGTCTTCTACCAACAGCGTACCGCTACTGATAGGACTGCCCTCAAAGGCATCTGCTGCCGTTGTGGGAACGCTCTCAGCATAGCACTTCACTAGCAAACCCTCGCCCTCTGCTCGTTTTAGAGCATTCGACGGAGTTCCGATATTAGCAAAGGCTTTTTCGCCGATATTGGTTACACCCTTACCAATGCTGATGGTCATCAGATTACTGCAACCCTCAAAGGCGTTTGCGCCAATCGTTGTGATGCCGTCAGGTATCGTAACAGAAGTGATGCCGGTATTATCCTGGAATGCATTTTCACCAATACCTGTCACCTGATAAGCCTGACCGTCGATTTCAACTGTACCGCTAATCTCTACGTCGCCCGTCACGTCGTCACCACCAACGACCGTGACTGTACCGTCTTCTTCTATCACGTAACCTACAACATCCGCGACTTCCAGCCAATATTCTGTGTAGCCGGGATTGTATTCATCGTTGCCAGCAAAGGCGGCCTTGATTTTCGTTCCGCCAATAGACAAGAGGGTTACTACACCATTCTCATCGACGGTGGCGACAGAAGGATTGCTTGATGTCCACTCAATGGGGCTCACGTCGTGCGGATTGACTAGTTCTGGCGAGTTGAAGGGCTGGTCAAGCTTGCCGGTGAAATAGCCCAATTCGCTGTCGAAATGCTCATTGGCCTGTATGGCTAGCTCGGGATCGGTCTTAACAGGATCGGTAATAGTGACGGTCTTAGTGGCTGCTCCCTCAGCACCTGCAAGGGTCTCGCCGGCCTCGTCGGTCGTCACCTTAATCGTTATGTCGCCAGCCTGCGTGGGCTTGTACGTTGTCTCGTAGGCCTTCGTCTCGCCAGCAGTGATGTCCACGTCGAAGGTCTTCTGAAGCGTGTTGTTGACAAACAGGTAGAGCTTGCCCGTCTGGACGTTGCCCTCGTTCTTCACGCTGACGGTTATTGTCAGATCCTCGTTGGTCTTCTGCGTACCTGCAACGTCAATACCCTGAACGGTGAACTTCACCACCTCCGGATCGGTAATAGTAACGGTCTTGGTGGCTGCTTCCTCAGCACCTGCAAGGGTCTCGCCAGCCTCGTCGGTCGTCACCTTAATCGTTATGTCGCCTGCCTGCGTGGGCTTGTACGTTGCCTCGTAGGCCTTCGTCTCGCCAGCAGTGATATCCACGTCGAAGGTCTTCTGAAGCGTGTTGTTGACAAACAGGTAGAGCTTGCCCGTCTGGACGTTGCCCTCGTTCTTCACGCTGACGGTTATTGTCAGATCCTCGTTGGTCTTCTGGGTACCTGCAACGTCAATACCCTGAACGGTGAACTTCACCACCTCCGGATCGGTAATGGTGACGGTCTTGGTGGCAGCAGCCTCAGTACCTGCAAGGGTCTCACCAGCCTCGTCGGTCGTCACCTTAATAGTTATGTCACCAGCCTGTGTGGGCTTGTACGTTGCCTCGTAGGCCTTCGTCTCGCCAGCAGTGATATCCACGTCGAAGGTCTTCTGAAGCGTGTTGTTCACGAACAGGTAGAGCTTGCCCGTCTGCACGTTACCCTCGTTCTTCACATTGACGGTTAACGTCAGGTCCTCGTTGGTCTTCTGGGTTCCGGCAACGTCAATACCCTGAACGGTGAACTTCACCACCTCCGGATCGGTAATGGTGACGGTCTTGGTGGCAGCAGCCTCAGTACCTGCAAGGGTCTCGCCGGCCTCGTCGGTCGTCACCTTAATCGTTATGTCACCAGCCTGTGTGGGCTTGTACGTTGCCTCGTAGGCCTTCGTCTCGCCAGCAGTGATATCCACGTCGAAGGTCTTCTGAAGCGTGTTGTTCACGAACAGGTAGAGCTTGCCCGTCTGGACGTTGCCCTCGTTCTTCACGTTGACAGTTATCGTCAAGTCCTCGTTGGTCTTCTGGGTACCTGCAACGTCAATACCCTGAACGGTGAACTTTTCAACTTGAGGCTCCTCACCTTCTATCTTGACAGTAAACATCGGAGACCATTGATAGCCCTGAACCTCTTGGCCTGCTGACTTATAATAAACATAATAGAAGTAGGTTTCCCCATCTTCCAGTCCGCCCAGTTCAAGGTCGACCTCAGTAAAACCTCCTGCTGGCAACTGAATCGTTTTGCTTGCCTTACCGGCAGAAGTTCCACTGTTTCCATTAACGATTCTATAAAGTTTGACTATGACGTCGTTGTCGTAGTCAGTATCACCGTTGTTCGTTATCTCAATGTTAATGACCACTTTGTCCGACTTCACATACGTTTTCCCATCCTCATAGACTGCATTCTTGGTCGTTGGATACATTGAGAGATTAGCGGTTGCGGCTGCAGCAACGGTGACACTGCCAGTAATGAACGGTGTATATTGGTAACCACCACCACTATATTCGCGCGTACATATATCTATATTATTAGTACCCTCTGTTGTTGGAGTGTATGTGAAAACAACATCGTCTGACGCACCTGCATCAAGATCGAAGTGGCGACCGCCAACCATCTTGTCGTCAACTACAAGGAATATTTCGCCGTTATACAGTGTACCATTATTGGTAATAGAAGCTGTTAAACTCAAAGGCGCACCTACTTCCTGTTTGCCCGCTGCCGCAATCGAACCTGTCAGACCAAACACCGGTTCTGGCGGTACTGAAACCATTACTGTATTATCGCTGATGGAAGCTGTGAGGAAATTTACGTCTGTTCTATCGTTTGCATACCAAGTATCAGTGCCTGTTTCACGACTGATGGGCTTCAGGAAATAGGAACCACTTGTAACATTTGCTCCGAAAGAAACCTTAACCGTTTTGGAATTAAAACCATAATTAGGTTCAAAATTATGAGGATTGTAATAATCGGCAAATGCTGCTACGAGCTGGTCGTCGGTATTAAACACACCACAACCCAAGTCAAAAGAATGTGTGTCTCCTGTCCAGTTCCAACAATTGAAAGAAACGTCTACTGAGAAATCTTCGGTGGTGGCTGACCTTGTAAATTCTGAACCCAAGTCGGAGCGTACCTGAGTAGTGGTCATTACCACTTTGACCACAGGAGACTGACCCGTGTTAGGTTGAGCACCGAAGATGGCACCCTGTTCAAAGCTATAGCCGTCGGTACTACTGCTGGCACCAATACCGGCACTGCTGCCCGGGTCAAGAATTGAGAGTAGGAAATAGTTGTTGCTACCACCACCCCAACCCCAGTTGACGTGGAAATAATCGTCGCCACCATAGCCGTCAATGACGAACGCGTGACCGCCGCCACTCGACTGACCGGAGTAGAGTACGGGGCGTCCAACCTTCAACTCGTCGTACACTTTCTGATTCCATGCTGCCAAGCGGTATTTGCTACGATTCTCGTATTTCGTCGCTGCATCATAGTCTAGCCAATCCAGCCAAGCGTCTGCAACTCTTAAGCTAGCGGCACCGCTCGAGCTAGCTGTATAATCCATCTGCACCGCCGTTCCGCACAAAAGCATCAGTTCAGCAACAGCCTCCTGCTGGGTGTCACTCTCACTGCCATTATATTTGGGCAGCATGTTGTCCCAGTCAATGGATGTTCCTGCGGCAATCGCTGGCATTTCGATTTTCTTTGTGCTAGAAGTGTAACCAGGAATCTCGGCAGCAGTCTGCTTAGGATATTTCCAAAAATACATCACCTGAGCCATAGCCGTAGCGACACAACCCGTAACACATTGCTTGCTACCATCCATGGGACAAAACATGTTGTAGGGGTAACCCTGATTCCATTCCGTCTCTAGCATCGGATTGATGCTGCTACCTGTGACTGTCTTCTGTGGGGCAGCAGCCTCGGGATGCTCGCTTAGGTACTTCATCTGGTCGTCGTAACTCTGCAACCAGGCCTTCATATTGTCAGGCATGTTCTGGGGGTCGAATTTACCTTTGTCAGAATAGCCCAGCACGGCAGGAACCCGGTCATCAGCAGCAGCAATGACATAGCCTTGACTTTCGCCCACATTGAACACATAATAGCTTGCTGCCATCACGTCTTCCTGCGCCAAATAATGGCTTGTAGCCACTAACTTAAGCGCACTCTCGCTGACAGCACCAGCACGGCGAGGACTCATAAACTTCGCAATCTTTTGGCGTGCCTCGTCAGGAGTCACAGGCCCACCCATCGCCACTATGCTGACGAAGAGCATGAGGAGTAACAAATAGGACTTTTTCATATGTTTATAGTTTTGTTTAAAAATTGTTTCGGTTATTAACTTTGCAAAGATAAGAAAGATTTTTGTAATTTCCAAACATCTTGCCATCTTTTTATTAAAAAAAGATATAAGGCTGTTGGAATTTATGCTTCTAAATATTCGCGGATGGCGGCGACAAGGGCGTCGTTTTCTTCGGGGAGCTGGGCTGAGACGCGGAAGAAGTGGTTATCAAGACCGTAGAAATTGGAGCAGTCGCGAATGAGCATTCCGTGCTCGTGAATGAGGTGGTACTTCAGGTCGGTGGCGTTGGCATTCTCCAGTTCACAGAGCATGTAGTTGGTTTTGGTCTCGAAGATGCGTACGCCTTCGACTTCACGCAGGTTGGAACGGAAACGCTGGGTCTCTGCCAGATACTCCTCCAGATTGCTGATAGCTGGCTTACCTTTCTTCAACAGGAATTTTCCTGCCTCAATGCTCAGGGCATTCATAGCCCAGGGGTGGCGGCGCTGACGCAGCAACTGGATGGTGTTGGGGTGGCCTGTAATGTAGCCCAAACGCAAACCTGGCACTGCGTAGGTCTTACTGAGTGAGTGGAGGATGATGAGGTTGGGCACGTCTATCATCTCGCGTGCCTTCAATAGGGGTTCCTTCGTATAGGCCTCGTACGACTGGTCGACGACGAAAGTATAACGGGGCGAACGACGAACGACATAATCCATAAAGCCTTTCATGAGCACGTTGCCTGAAGGATTGTTGGGATTGCATATCCAGTAGACGCGGTCGCGAGGCAACTCGGTCATTTCGTCGTTGTTTTCGTAAGAAATGATGTGGTTATACTGTCGGCAGGCGTCAGCGTATTCACTGAATGTCGGCTGGGGAATGACAGAGGCGCTATTCTTGAACTGGCAGGCTATCATGTAAATGGCCTCCGTAGCACCGTTGGTTACGAGAACAGTTTCTGGCGAGATGCCTTCTTTCAAGGCTATCAGGCGTTCGAGACTGCGCGGCTGGGGCTCCGGATAGTTGGCAATTTGGTCGAAATGTTGGGTCAGGAACTCCTTCAGCTCCGAGAGGTCGGCATGCTGATAGACGTTACTGCTGAAGTTCATCTTCACCAGGTCGTCGTAGCGGTAAATGTCATCTCCGTGGCCGTCTAACATAGAAATTAGGAATTAGAAATTAGTAATTAGAAATGATGATAACTTCTGTTATTCAGAATGCACTTTGATTTGCAGCGAAGCAATGTCGAAGGTGATGCCTGGACGTTCGATAAAACGGCTCAAGGCACCCAGAGCAGCGAGCTCGCGTGGTGTACCAACGTTAAGACCGCCGGGCTCCATCAGCCAAAGGCAGTCAGCCACCTGCAACGACAGTTCCACGTCGTGGGTAGAGAGGAAGATGGTCTTCTGCTGCTCGATGGCCAGACGGCGCAGGAGTTGCATGGCTTCTACCTTGCTGGGGTAATCGAGAAATGCAGTAGGCTCGTCCAGATAGATGATAGGCGTCTGTTGTGCCAGTGCCTTGGCTATCATCACCTTCTGGCGTTCTCCGTCGCTCAGTGTATGTACCATTCGCCCAGCCAGTGGTTCAATACCAACCAACTGGATGGATTCACGGACTATGGTGTGGTCTTCGTCCGTCAGTCCGCCCCAGAAACCAGTATAAGGCGAACGTCCCAAGCCCACCAATTCCTCTACGGTCATATTACGGACATCAGGCTTTTCCGTCAGCACAACACCGATGATGCGACTCAATTCCTTATCGGAAAATTCCGAAATTTCCCTGCCCTCCATCTTAACGCTTCCACCCAGTTTGGGCTGAAAGGCAGAGAGGGTGCGCAGGAGCGTCGATTTACCTATGCCGTTTTGTCCCAACAGACACGTCAGTTGGCCACTGCTGATGGCAGCGTTCAAGTCCTTGGACACCACCTTTTCATTACCCTTGGTGGCGTAACCTATGGTCAAATTCTCCAGTACGACTGTCTGCATATTGTTTGAAATTTGAAATTTGTGATTACTCCTGCTGCGGAAGGAGGCTGTGACCTAAGTCGCGCACCTTACAGATATTGACAATTTGGTCAATCACATCGTTCATGATGGGAACGGGTACCAACTTGTAGTTGTCATAGTCGGCACACAGCACCACGAGGTTCAGGGCCTTGACGCGAATGCCATAATGCTCTTGAAGCATATAACGATAGAGATTCTGCTGTAGGCAATAGTGATAGTACGACGTATCAGGCACGCTGATGCCATTGAGAGACATCTTGCCACCAAAACCTTCGACAATAGGATGGCCTGTAGCATCCACGACCTTACGGCTACGCTTCCAGTCATAGATAATAAAGTCACCATCTTCGTCCTTACAAATCAGGTCGATAGTGCCAGCAATATTCAGCCGGACATCATAGACGGGCCACTCCTGACGATAGGGACGGATGTGATAATCGTTGACAAAACGTAGGAAATGCTGGCGTTCGGGTTCAATGTTGACTTCCTCCGTCTCGCCTTCGTAGCAGAACTGGTAAATGGTCTCAAACTGTCCTGTTTTGAAGTAGTTCTCCGTCTGCTCATGCATAAAGGTTCCTACTTCGCTGGCCATACAACCAGTACGGTTCCACTTGCGAAGTGTCTCTTCTGCTGGGATGCCGTAGCGTTCCTGATGGCGCAAGGCTGCACGCTGTCCGTCGAAGGGTTCAAAGAAATAACCCACAAGTGTACTGACAGGCAACAACTGGGTCTCTCCACGATAGAGGTAGACATGGCCCTCGGGCAGGAAGTCGATATACTTGTCCTGCTCGTAGAGACCAGCATCGGTAAAGGTCTCCATCTTCTGGCGCATGGCTAATGTGCGTTCTGTCATTTCTCTTTCGATTCCAAGGGGTTACGCAGTCCTTTAAAGCCAGAGAGATAGGCCTTGGCAGAACCAAAGGACAGGAACATGTCAAGGCGAACGGGCATATGGTTTTTGTCGTCAGTGATGTAGAAACGGATGAGTTCGTGGTTCTGGCCATTCTCTCGCTCAATGAACGAGAATACCAGACAACGGTACTTGTCGTTGTTGTTCTTCATCTTCAGCGTCGTCTTACCCGTATATTTCAGCCACGAATTTGTCAGCCTCCTGGCATCACTGATGGGCATGGGGATGTTCTCGCCCACCTTCAGTTTAGAGGCGTCGAAATTGCGGGCGCGCAAAAAGATACTCATCATGTCGTAGATGCAGTCCTTGTACTCTGCATCTTTCCAGTGCACCTCTCCGTCAGCGTCGATACGGTGCATTTTCAAGTGGCAGTTCTTGTTGGGGTAGGTATACCACAGTTCGTCGACATAATAGCGGTCACCCTCTCGTGCTCCCTTGCGGAAATAGAGTGGGGCAATATCCATGTCTGTATAGCAAAGCAGCGTGTCTCGCATCATAAACACATTGTCTAGTTGGTCGTTGCCGCGTGTCACCAGACTGCTGCGGAAAGCCGTCTGCCCCTTGTATTTCGTTTGGACGGTGGACATGGAGGCTGTTCCTACTTTCACCCATACAAACTTCCAATTGAAGTAAAGATCGTAACTGAGAAACTCGCCCGACTTAAAGGCGGTGTTCTCAATGCCACATTGTGCCGAAGCCGTCGACAGTAGGCCGTTGACAACCGACAATTGTAGCAATACGATGATTAACATTAACTTCTTCATATTCATTTTTCAACTTTTTCTTATTTGACAGCTTGTTGTTTGATATATTCTATGCCCAACTTACGGGCACGTTCTGCATTACGGTTCTGTTTCTTCTTTTTCTCCTTGTTATCCTTCTGTTTGATAAGGGCTCCTGGCTTCTGCAGGTTGCGGGGCTTGGCTATTAGATCCCATTCTTTGGTAATGTCCCACTTTGCCTTACACTCTATTTCGCCAGAAAAATAATAGATGTCCTCAGGTTGCAGGTCTTCGTCATAATTTCCCGTATCCCATAGATTATTGCCGTTGCGGTCGACAAAGGCACGTGCATAGAATTTTCCTGGGTCGAGGTAGAAGAATGCAGCCTCACGGTCGGGGCCAGTCCTGATTTGGCGCAAACACTTATCTTCCCTGTTCAACAACTGAACAACAATGCCTGTATCACGCACACCGCTCAAACGGAACACCAGTGAGGCAAATTCGTCGAGTGATTTGCTCTTGATACCTTTCTTGACGGCTTCTGAAGCTAATCCGTAGATGTCGACAAAGGCAGCGGAGTCTATCTCCAGGCTATATTCTGTCTCAGGCTGCCATTCTGCCACGATTTCAAATTGTCGCATCACAGCATCAAGCTGTCGGAATACGAAAGGAACGCGATACCATAAGGAGTCTACCTTAGAATACAGATGGACGGCTGAGGAGTCGGCTTTTTCCAAAGGTGTCGGTATCTCAAGTCGTATCTTACTGGTAGGATTGATGGATGCCGGGATATTGAACTTCAACTCCAGTGGCGTGATGGGATAGATACTGTCGTAGGGCTCTTCGCGCTTCTTTTTCTTCTCTTGTTCCTTCTCCCATTTCTCGTATTCCTTCTGCTTTTCCTTTTGTCGCTTCACATAGGAGGTCTTGGCAATCACTTCAATGGTATCTGTCTGGCTCACCAGCACACCCATGCTGTCTGTCATCATATACTCCATCGACAGCGCCAGCGTGTCCTGATTGATAAGCGTCGTATCGCGAAGCCAATAAATCAGCGAGTCCTTCTTTTCATTATATTCGACGACAAAGGCGGAGTCTGCATCGAAATTGAGACCCTTGATAACGGGCAGCTGTTCGTTGCCATAGCTGAAGAACAACTTAATGCGGTCGGCATCCGTACGGTCTGGCTGCTTCAGCAGATAGCGGTCCGTCTGCACTTCCTGAAACGCCATCATAATAATGTCATCAGGATAGAAATGAGTATATGGCACTTGCAGGATGTTGTCAATGTGAAGGGTATCGCGCCAAATAGTATCCTGACGAATGTCTGGTTTAGCATAAGGCTTATAGGTTTGGTGCGAGAAGGCAATCATCTCGCTCTTCTGCGTAAATTTGAAGTCGTTGTCGGCATCCTGAAGAGCATAGACGCGGTATTCGCCCGGAGCTACACCCTTGATGACAAAACGACCTGTCCCGTCTGTTCGCGAAATGCGCATCAAGGGCTCCTTGCGGAACACAGAGTCGGCCAGATTGTTGTATAGTCCGACGCTGATACCCTTCACGGGTTCGAGGTTCGAGGCGTTGAGCACGTATCCAGCCACTTCGAAAGTGTCTATATGCTCGCCTGTCGAGAAGGTATAGGTAAAGTTACCCATTGGGTTCTCCTCGTTGTTGTCGCTGATGGCATCACTGAAGTCAATGGTATAGGTGGTGTTGGGCTTCAGCGAATCCTTCAGTTCTACCACGATTTTCTTACCCTTGGCCTGTATTTCTGGCATCTCCAACTGTGGTGGCGACACGATGACGTTCTGTGAGGGATCAGCCAACTTGATATATTCGTCGAACAGTATGGTGATTTTCTGTGTCGTCACATCGGTGGCCTGATCGGCAGGCGTCGAACTGACGACGCGAGGGGGATCATCGTCGTACCATCCTCCGTCGGGCGACCCCATTCGGGCACAGCCAACTGCTAAGAGCAAACAGCTAAGAACAAAAAAATATAGTAGCTTCTTCATTGTTTATTCAGCGTCAATAGTTGGTCTATATGTTCACGTGAATTGCTTAGGCGGGGAACCTTGTGTTGGCCTCCCAGTTTGCCTTTCATCTTCAACCAGTCATTGAAGAGTCCCTGTCGGGCCTCAACGATTTCCAAATGTTGCAGGGTGATGTTCTTATATCGCTTGGCCTCATAGTCGCTATTCAGCTGTTGCAACCGCTGATCCAATAGCGTAGCAAACTGTGCCAAGTCGTTTGGCGACTTGGCGAATTCTATCAACCACTGGTGGCGACACTTGGCCTTGGCATCCATAAACACTGGCGCTGCCGTATACTCCAGTACCTCAGCACCCGTCTGTTCGCAGGCGTAGGCTAGGCCTTGTTCGGCATTGTCAACAATGAGCTCCTCGCCAAAGGCATTGATAAAGCTCTTGGTGCGCCCAGAGATGACGAACTTATAGGGATTGGTCGACGTAAAGCGCACGGTATCGCCTATCATGTAACGCCACAATCCGCACGATGTCGAGATGAGCATTGCGTAGTTCTTGTCCTTCTCAACACCCCATAGCGGCACGATTGGGGCTGTTTGCTCTTGGCTATTGGCTGTTAGCTCTTGGAACTCGTAAAACACCCCATAGTCCAACATCAGCAACATAGCCTTGTCCGCAGGGTCGTCCTGAATGCCGAAGAAGCCCTCGCTGGCGTTGTACGTTTCCATATAGTGCATATTGGGCGAGGTGATGAGTTGCTCATACTGTTTGCGATAGGGCGTAAAGGCCACTCCGCCGTGAAAGAACACCTCCAGATTGGGCCACACCTCTTCAAGATGGGTCTTGCCCGACTGTTCCATCACACAGTTCAACACAGAGAGCATCCACGAAGGCACACCGCTCAGGTTCGTCACGTTTTTGTTCATCGCCTCACGGGCAATACGCTCGCGCTTCACTTCGAAATCGCTGAGCAGGGCGGTCTCCTTCTTAGGCACACGCACCAGATTGGCCAGCGGATTGATATTTTCTATCAGAATGGCACTGAGGTCGCCCACCAACGAGTCCTTCACGTTATAGTTAGGGGCGTGACTGCCACCAAGAATCAGTCCGCGTCCGTCGAACATCCGCGACTGCGGATTGTTCCTTAGATACAAGACCACTACGTCGCGTCCGCCAGCATAGTGAATCTTCTGCAGGCCTTCCTTGCTGACAGGGATAAACTTCGACTTATCGTTCGTCGTACCGCTCGACTTGGCATACCACTTGACGCGCCCTGGCCACAGGATGTCCTGTTCACCATGACGCATACGGTCTACCTGACCCTTCAGTTCCTCATAGCTGTTCACTGGGTTCATGCGGACGAAGCTGTCATAGTCCTTGATAGAGGAAAAACCATGCTCACGACCATATTCAGTATCCTTGGCCGAAGCTATCAGATGGCTGAGCACGGCCCGTTGCAATTGCTCGCCCTGGGTCTGGTGCTTCTCAAGTTCCCGCATTCGCGAGGTGAAGATATGTCGTACTAAACTTGTTATGTTCATTTGTCGTTTGCTGTTATTTGCAGCTTGCAAAGATAAGCATTATCTTTCGGACAACGGAAGATTTTACGTTTTTTTTATATAATAAGGTATAAAATTTGGCTATTTGCCCTGATAGTCGTACCTTTGCAACGCGAAAACGATACAAATATGACAAAACTTGAACTGCTCAAATATGACATGGGCGAGGGCGTGACAGCCTTCAGCACCACGCGTCAAGGCGGCTATAGCAAGGGAAGCTTTGGCGAATTTAACATCAACCGCTATTGTGGCGACAGCGAGGAGGCTATCCGACAGAACCGCTCGCTGCTTTGCCGACATTTGGGCATCAGCGACGACCGCCTCATCATGTCTCATCAGGTACATCTGACGGAAATGACTATCGTCGACAAAGCTTTTCTGCGGCTTTCTGACGAAGAGCGACTTGCTCGCCTAGAGGGCGTTGACGCGCTGATGACAGATGTCGCTGGCGTGTGCATTGGCGTTTCTACTGCTGATTGCATCCCTGTGCTGTTGTACGACAAAGCCCATCAAGCCGTTTGCGCCATTCATGCCGGCTGGCGAGGAACCGTTCAACGTATCGTTGAGAAGGCTGTGGCAAAGATGACTACCGTCTATGGTACCAGTCCTGCCGACCTTGTAGCGCAGATTGGGCCAGGCATCCATATCGACAGTTTTGAGGTAGGCGACGAGGTTTACGAAGCCTTCGCCCATGATGGTTTCAACATGGAAACCATCAGCCGGAAATATCCATCTTCCGATAAAATGGGCAAAAAATGGCACATTGACCTGCCCGAATGCAATCGTCAGCAACTGTTCTCCGCCGGCATTCCCGCATCCCAAATTGCTGTTTCTCCCATCTGCACCTTCCTGCAGTCCGACCGTTTCTTCTCCGCCCGTCGTCTCACCATCAACTCCGGCCGCATCTTCACAGGTATTGCTGTCCTGCGTACTGGTATAGAAATCGGTGATGCGCACCAAGGCTCGTGAGCAGACGGGGCAGAAATCCTCTACTTCGTTGATTTTCATACGGCACTCTTGAGCCGGACGATAGACACCCTTCGACTGATAGCCACCGCCCTCGAAAACGCCCACCCGCTGGGTAGCGGCATTCAACTGCTGACGCTCAGACTCGGTCTTGACCTTTTTGTAGTCGGGAATCTGGGCGGGCGGTGTAGGTATGGGGGTGTCCTTAGGCAACATATCGGCCCACTTCGAGGCAAAATCCTTCAGCGTAGTCAAGTTGGGTTCCCAAGGTTCCGTATCGGCAGGATACATCGTCTCGTAGCTGTCGTCGTAGAAGTATTCATCGCCCAAACCACCGTAAGCGTGGCCAAACTCATGCACCAGCACTTGGCGGAACGTTGGGTGGTCGCTGGTGGTAACTGTAAGCTGATTGTAGATGCCGCCACCACCATAGGTGTCGCTGTTCACCAACACGATGATATGTTCGAAGGGAATACCCGCCAGCAGGTCGTAAAGGCGGTGCATATCGTGGGTCATCAGGTAACGGTTGGAGTAAAATGTATCGTAGTGCGTGCCAACAGCCGTCGATTGCCAACGGCCTAAATGAGGTATCGAAGGCCCGCTGTCTGCCGACTCAGCAGCTACGGCAATCACATTAAACCGCGATTTCATCGAGGTAAACGGCTCATGGGCAAAAAGGGCATCAACCACACGCTGGCAGTCAGAATAGAACTTCTCCATCTGGCTATGGGTATAGCCTTCGGCCACAATAGCCAGGTCGATACACTTTGTGATGTCTGGTTCGCCATCCGACTGCGCCTGCCCCTTCCACATATAACGGAAGGGAACCTGAGGCTCCTTTACCTGACGGATAAGTATGTCGGCAGGATTGACTGTATGTTGCAGTTGTCCCACCACCTTGCCGTGAAAGTCGGTCAGCGTGATGTTTATATCAACAGGCTGCTTGGGCAAGGGCACGTTGAACGAAACGTTAAAGGCGCGGTTCACACGGGTTGCCTCCTCAGTAGCCTGCCATTCCTGAAACAGCGTGGAGAACGTGTGCACATAGAGCTGACGCCCTGTTGCGTGGTCGCTCAATATGAGCTGACCGTTGCCCTTTAAAGGCATATCGGCAAGCCTGTTTTTGCGCCCTGCCCAACGAGACATCTTGCTGGCCTTGCAGAAATAGGCCTGTTGCTCGTGGTTGTTGCCTGCCAGCACATAATCGAGCCGCAGGGTTGAGTCTGCAAAGGCATCGTCAAACGCTTGTCCGTCCGCCACCATTGCTACACTCCAAAGAGTCACAAAAAACAAAATATGTCTTTTCATTACTTGTTCAGTATTTGCTCAGCGTGCTCCTTGGTCTTCACCTGCTTGCCGGCAAAGATCTGCTCAATGATGCCCTCCTCATTAATAATAAAGGTGGTGCGGATGGTGCCTTCGGTCTTCTTGCCGTACATCACTTTCTCGCCCCAGGCACCCATCGCCTGCAACAACGTCTTGTCGACATCAGCAATCAGCGGGAAAGGCAGTTCGTGCTTCTCCTTGAACTTCACATGCGAGGCGGCCGAATCCTTGCTCACGCCCACCACCTCATAGCCAGCGCCCTGCAGCTCGCTATAATGGTCTCTCAGGCTACAAGCCTCAGCCGTACAGCCGCTGGTATTGTCCTTCGGATAG
>JAEEGL010610701.1_pt1 | contig 20515 bp, 15 predicted proteins | sample 9134231 | NCBI WGS metagenome assembly JAEEGL01 (sample SAMN16246548, study PRJNA631951) | gut metagenome | biome: gut microbiome; feature: rumen; material: fiber-attached | host: Bos | place: Iran: Karaj | collected 2018-10
GCTCACTGGGCTCTACATTCGCGCCATTCACCGGATGGCGCTCATTCCGGCCCCTTTGGAATCCGCATTGTTTTTTACATGCTTCCATATCTTGCCAGATAATATGGCCGCAAAAGACGAAATGGGGCCCCTACCCCATTCCACTAAAACCCTGCCTGTCATGCATGTTATGCCAGGAAAGTCAATTAAGGGCTGAATAGTTACCAAAAAAATTAAAAACATATTAAAAATCTGCATAAAACCATGTAGAGACGTTTCGTGAAACGTCTCTGAAACGTTTCGTGAAACGTCTCTGAAGCGTTTCGGGAAGCATCATGGTGATGCAAATCCATTCAAAAGCAGGAGATATGAACACAATACTGACGCCGGACGATTTGGTACTGGCGATAGATACGGCGACTCCAGTACAGTCGCTGAGCATTGTAAGGGGCAAATCCGTTTTGTTTGAAGCCTCGATTCAGTCGGTGAACAAAGAAGGTCCGGGGCTGCTGGCGCTGGTCGATGCGGCACTGAAACAGTGCGAACTGTGTATCGAAGATATGGCGCGATTTGTCGTATCACGGGGACCTGGCGCGTTTACGGGACTGCGCGTGTCGATGGCCATGCTTAAATCAATGGCGCTCACGCTCGATAAACCGCTGTATGCGGCTTCGTCGCTTGAGGCAATTGCGCTTGATGCACTGCCGGCACATGAAATCGTTGCTGCCTGTATCGACGCACGACGTGGCGAACTTTATGTTTCATTTTGGGGGCCAAAAGATGGCACGGTTCAGGCGATTTCCGACGAACTGCTGATGAAACCTGGCGATTTCGCTGCATATATTGCACAGATGTTTCCGGGACAAAAGATTTGCTGTGTCGGAACGGCATTTCCGAATTATACGGCCAAATTGAGTGCGTTGTGCGATAATATCGTCTGCCGGCCGCAAACGCCGCGAGCCTCGGTTCTGGCGCAGATCGTACTCAGGCAACACCCCGATTCCATGCCGGATACCGCACTCGAATCACTTGAACCGCGCTATATCAGAATGGACGATTTTGTTTTGCCAAAACCTTTCGATTTTAATCAGCCAACTCAGTTTCGAGCGGATCGCAGGTAAAATGGCAACAGGAAGACAGAAACAGGATAACAGCCAAAATGCCGGCAAAATTACCGGCAATTCACTGATGCCTGATAACTGATCCCTGACACAATACGGAGCACACCGATGTTTAATAATAATGAATCACGAACGCAAACGTTAACCAAGCTAGCGACTGTCGCTTTCATCGTTTTTATTGCGGTATTTCTCGACCAGTGGACCAAATTCTGGGCCGAAGATAACCTGGCATCGCCTCGCTATGACCACACGGTTGACGTCGTTGTGCCGCAATCCGCGCAGCCATTGACGCTCGAACAATTCGTGAAAACGACTTATTCAGATGCAACCGAGACCAACCAGAAATACATGGTTGCAAGCGCCAGCCGAAACGGCGAGAAGCTGTTTGCGACGCACGAAGTCAATCCAGGCGATAAAATATCGTTCAATTATGTCTCGAAGACCGTGATTGAAGGCTATTACGATTATCAATACGCACGAAATCCCGGTGCAGCATGGAGTTTTCTGGCCGATCAGTCGCCGCGTTTCCGCAGCATTTTCTTTGGCACTACGGGAATTCTGGCTGTTATTCTGTTGTTCGGATTTATCATCGCCAGCAAGTGGAAAACGCAGAAACCGATGATCATTTTTATGGCATGCATTCTTGGCGGTGCCGTTGGAAATATCATCGACCGATTCCGCATGGGCTATGTCATTGATTTCATTTCGTGGCATGTCGGAGAACACTACTGGCCAACCTTTAATATCGCCGATATCTTTGTCACATGCGGCGTCGCGTTGCTCGTCATCGATCTGTTTGTCCACAGAAATGACAAAGATGAAGAAAATGCCAAATCAGATGACAGCGCAAAATCAGATGACAGCGCAAAATCAGATGACAGCGCAAAATCGGATGACAGCGCAAAATCAGATGACAGCGCAAAATCAGATGACAGCGCAAAATCAGATGACAGCGCAAAATCGGATGACAGCGCAAAATCGTATGACAGCGCAAAATCTGACGACGACATGAAATCTGACGACGACACGAAATCCGAGGATTAACCAGATTACAACATTTATGATCCTTGCAGAGGCGTTCATTGGAACGTCTCTGCCTGTATTTTCAAATATTCGACGAAATCATCCCGGGGAGCGCAATGTATCCAGTATTGATAGGCGAAGGCATCTGGGCATTGCCGTCGTATTTCACGATGGTAACGCTGGGATTTATCGTATGCTTCTGGCTGTTTCACCGTGAATCCGAACGTCTTGGCTGGGACCAGACCAAAATCATCGATTTATGTTTTGTGCTGGTGATTGCAAGCATTGCAGGAGCCCGCATCGCGCATGTGTTGTTCGATGGCTATCTGATGGATTACGTGTATCTTTGCATTGATCCGCATCATTTATCACAGCCGCTGCCAGGCGGTGGGGCGTGCACAGATTCGTCGCAATGTCTTGCGGCCCAGAATCAGGGCTATGATATCGGTGAATTCTGCGTGGACGGCGGTTGCGAGCCGGATCGTTCATGTCTGCGCCCACTGATGTTCTGGGCCGGAGGCCTGACGTATTACGGCGGTTTTATTCTGGCGATATTATCGGCACTTTACCTCAGCCACCGGTGGCAGTGGTCGTTCATCAAGCTCAGCGACATGGGGGCACCGATGATTGCGCTGGGACTTGCGTTCGGCCGTCTTGGGTGTTTTCTGGCGGGCTGCTGTTTTGGCAAAGTCACTGACGTCCCATGGGCCATCCGATTTCCCAAATATTCGGATGCATGGCGTCATCACCGCGAGTTATTTCCCGACGCACTCGCCCGTCAGGCCCAGTCGATCGGCGAATCGCTGTCGCTCCCTGTTCATCCGACGCAGCTTTATGAACTCTTCGGGGCGCTGGCCATCTTCGCCTTCTTATGGTGCATCCGCAAACGCACGAAATATGCTGGCCAAAGCCTCGCCTACCTGCTCATTCTCTATGGCGTTCTTCGCTTTATCATCGAATTCTTCCGCGACGATGCTCGCGGTGGCATCTGGCTGTCAACCTCACAATGGATCAGTCTGCCTCTCATCGCGCTTGGCATCGGCCTGATCATCCACGGCAAAAAGAGCGCATCTTCAACAACAGCGCAGGTTTCCGGCAAGTAACAAAAATTGTTGACGCTCCCAAAATTAACGTGTTATACAATGTTTACCCCCCTGCGGTAGTCAGTCATTGATTACCGCAGCCCCAGCGGCGTTTTACTTCCCCCGGTGAAACGCCGCATTTTTTTATTTTTTTTCAGGTTGCGCGTCCTATCGGGCTACGCCCGATACGTCCGCGCGCGTTGGCTTGCGGCTGCGCCTCTACGCCAACGCCACTTCTGGACCAGCCAATCCTCGACAGCCGGCACCAAAACCGCAGCCTGATTCACTATCCCATGATGTTTGGCAGAATCCAGCCAACACTAAAAATAACCAGCACGAGTAAAAAAATCTGTAATTCGATTTTCTGCATCACAACCCCCTTCGTGCGCCAGATAAAATGCGCACTTTCAATCATCATTTTTTAGCATTGAAAGCGCTATGCCAAAACGGTTGTTTTGTTTAAACCCTTATAAATACAGGGTTTCGTCTATTTACATCCGGAACTGTCCACAAAAAAGTCTGACATTTGGATCAGAGTGGGATAAAACAATAGGCGACAATGCTTTCCGAGACATCGCGCCACTTGTGTGATTGACGTTCCCAAACGTTGATTTCGCGGGCATTGCATCACCCGACTCTAAACATACGCAAGCGAGAGAATCATGAAACTGCCCAAAATATTCAGTGGTTCATCACATCCGGATCTATCGGCCAGTATCTGCCGTGAACTCGGCATCGCACTGTCGAAATCTTCAACCGTCCAGTTTTCAAACGAAAATCTGATGGTTCGCATCGAAGAAGATGTTCGTGGGTGTGACACATTTGTCATTCAGACTGCAGCAGAACCACTCCACACGAACATGATGGAGCTTTTTATTCTGTGCGACACCCTTCGCGCCTATGGTGCGCGTTCGATCTGCGCCGTTATGCCCTATTTCCCTTACATTCGATCCGATAAACAGGACAAACAGGGCGTTGCAATCATTGCGCGTCTCGTCGCCAATCTGGTCGAAACAGCAGGCGCAACATCTGCGTTACTGCTCGATCTGCACTCGGCACAGGCACAGGGATTTTTTAAAATTCCGGCGCATGTATTGAGTGCGCGAAATGTGCTCGTCGACTATCTCAAAACGCTCGATATCAGCGATGGCGTTCTGGTCAGCCCCGATGCCGGTGAAGTCAAGGATCTCGTGCCCTTTACCGATCTGCTCAACCTGCCGATGGCCATTATCGACAAACGGCGTTATGACGATACCGAAACGCCGCATACACACGGCATTGTCGGCGATGTCGCAGGGAAAACGGCCATTTTAATTGACGATGAAATTGCTTCGGGTGCAACGATTTGCCAATCTGCCGAATTTCTGATGTCACACGGCGCAAGCCGCGTATGGGCACTCTGTACGCATCCCGTTTTTTCAGGTTCTGCGTGCAAACGACTCGCAGCCGCCCCCATCGAACGACTCATCGTCACAGACTCAATCCCGCTCAATGAGGCCAAAAAGCTCGACAAAGTCACAGTGTTATCCATTGCCCCTGTGATTGCCGAAGCCATACGGGCATTGATTTGAAATAACGATTCAAACAGTAGAGAACGCCATAGGCGTTCAATATCAATAGCCCCCGGTTGGCGCGCAGCGGCTACCGGGGGAATAGGGCCATTGCCCTTTTTCCCAGTTTTTTGCCAGCCAAAATGGCTGGCAAAAAACTGGGGAAGGGAGAAGGATAATCTCCCACTTCCCCCGGCGTTGCCGGGGGCTATTGATATAAAAGCCCAAACGGGCTTTTCACGTGGTATGAACTGATAAGAATAAATTGCAAACTTGCCAGTTTGTGTATGAATGGTGTAGAAGAATGATGAATTTTTTTTGGACCTGATGAGGAGAAAAGATTCATGTCGTTAGTTCAATTATTAGCTCAAGCCGCAGGCGGCCCAAACTGGGTTCTGATTATCGGAATCGTTGTTGTTTTTGTCGTTGTTGCCATTGTTTTGCTGATTCCATCGAAACAAGCCAAGCTCGATGCAGATGCCAAAAAAGCGCTCAAAGATGAATCTGGCGAAAAGAAGGCACTTCCGGAAGGCGACGATAAAGACCAGAAATCACTTGCCGAAATAAAAGAATCAAAGCGCGCAAATGTTTCTGACAGCAAATCGAAAGATGAGCTTCGTGAACTGCGCAAAGAGCGCCGTGCTGCGACACAAACCGAGAAAGCGATTCAGGAACGCGAGGAAAAAGAGGCCGACGACGATGCCGAATCTTCAGCATCTGATGATATCGATGCAGCCGAAGCCCTGAAAAAAGCTGAACAGGCCGAAGCCGATGCAAAGGCTGATGCCGAAGCCGAACTCGAAAAAATGACAGCTCCAATCGATGATATCATCACAAAATCGGACGCAGATGTCGGAGATGTCCTGGCTTCTTTGTTTGGAAATAACGAGAAATCCACTGGATTCAGCGATCTGAATTTTGACGATGTCATTGGCCAGGAAATCAAAACGGAAGGCACAGCATTCCCGACGCTGGGTTCTGCCCTGATTTCACTCACCGAACTGACCGCAGCTGCCGAAGCCGACGATAATTCCAAGGCCAACGAAGTTTCACCACTCGACGAAATCAGCAAGAAACTCGCAGAAAAGGCGGAAAAAAAAACAGCCTAGCGAGTGAAAATAAAGCCGAAACTGCCGAAACCACACCTGTTTCGGCAGTTTCAGACGCTCCGAATTCAGCCGAATCCGGCAAAAAGAAAGACAAATCATCGAAGCAACAGAAAAAATCCCAGAAAGATAGCGACAAAGCCTCAAAAGAGGCCGCAAGCGCATCATCTGAAGCTTCGAAGGAAGTCTCAAAAGCTGCAGAATCCAAACCAGCAGCGGGCAAACGCTCGCTTTCAGAAGGACTCGAAACAACGCGGTCTCAAGGATTTTTGGCCCAAATCGGCCGAATTTTCAAAGGCCAGATGAAACAGTCAGTCGAAGATGAACTGGAAGAGATTCTGTTTACAGCAGATATCGGCGTTCAGACGAGTGAGCGTCTGCTTGAGCGCGTAACAGAGAATCTGCGCGATAAAGGTGATGGCAAAGCTGCTATGGCTCTGCTGAAAAATGAAATCCGCGCGATACTTAAAACCTGCGAAAAGCCTTTCGAACTCGGTTCGGAACGCCCACAAATCATTCTGACGCTGGGTGTAAATGGTGCCGGAAAAACGACGACACTCGGAAAACTGGCTGCGAAGCTGACAAACGAAGGTAAAAAGGTCTTGTTGATTGCCGGTGATACATTCAGAGCCGCAGCCATTGAACAGCTGGAAGAATGGGCACAGCGCAGCGGATGTGAGATTTATCGCAAGAATCAGGGTGCCGATCCGTCAGGTACAATATTCGACGGTATCAAGTATGCTGTGGAAAATGGCTTTGACGTTGCCCTGGCGGATACAGCCGGTCGTTTGCACAACAAAAAAGACCTCATCGAAGAATTGAAAAAGATCGACCGCGTCTCTGGTAAAGCCATGGCAGGTGCACCGCACCAGGTTTTGCTCGTGCTGGATGCGACCAATGGTCAAAACGCGCTCATGCAGGCCAAAGAATTTGGCGAAGCCATACCATGTTCAGGAATCATTCTGACAAAACTGGATGGCACAGCCAAAGGCGGCGTGATTATCGGAATCTGTGAAGAGCTGAAGAAACCCGTGCATTTTATTGGCATTGGCGAAACCGTTGACGATTTGCGCCCGTTCAATGCGGATGAATTTTTGGAAGCCTTGTTTATCGAGGATTAACAGAACGTTATGAATCAGCCAGTGATTGAACGCCAATAAGGGTTCATGCGCAATAGCCCGTGGTTGCTGCATATCTGCTAAGCCGGGAAAAGGCATTTTCCATTTTTCCCCAATCTTTGCCAGTCCTTTAGGCTGGCAAAAAATTGGATGAGGGAAAATAAAAAGAAAATTTTCCCGGCATTGCCGGGGGTGTTGATATGAAAGCCCGAACAGGCTTTTGAAGAGACTGAACAGTGACGATAGAACAAATTTAGCGGGTGTTTTTTGTTCTGGCATGTTGCACAAGTCGATAGATTTGTGGTATAGGATGATGACGCCTGTGGATTGCCCACAGGAATCGGTATATGGATGCAAGGTTAAGCGTGCAGCTGTTATTCAACCTGGACCATTGCAAGATGGTACGATGAGGAGCTTATTAATGCGCCGTGTCCTCAATGTAATGATATTGGCATTGGTAATGATGGTATTGCCTGGTTTAGCGATGGGCCAGGAAGATTCATCATCATCAGAAGTAACTTATGCGCCCAGAGTCATAGACGGTGCGTCATCGGATGATTCGGCAGCGGCGAGTGATAACTCGTCCGGATCAGAGGATGCGCAAAGCCGAATTGTCGTGCGGAGCCAGAAGAAAAAGAAAGAGTTTAACGATAAGATTGTCGTACTTCAGCGCAAACCGTTTATGCGCCGCAATCGAGTTGAACTTGCACCCATGTTTTACGGTGGAATCAACGATTCACTTCTGTTCCAGGTTGGGGTAGGCGGCCAAATCAACTACCACATTCTTGAGTGGCTGTATGTTGGTGTCTATGGCGGATGGCAAGACTGGCGAATGACCGATCGCGACGTGAATGGCCTTTCCGATACCTACAGTGATGTCGTGGATGCCACAGATGCAGTTCCCGCGACATCCATCGTCGACGGTTATATTGGCGGTATTGTTGGATTTGTGCCCATTTACGGTAAATTCTCGCTGTTTGGGACTTCCATTATACATTGGGATTTATCACTCGGAATCGGCGGCGGAACCGTCATTACCCGTGCGAATGATTTCGTAGGTGCTGGTCTGATTTCCGTCGATCATCGCTGGTATATCCTGAAATGGTTAAGCATCAATATCGGTGTAAAAGGCTGGATTTATTATGAAGATATCCAGGCATACAAGGGTGTGTTTACACACTGGCAGGCAGGTATTGGTGTTGGTTTCTGGCTGCCGCCTTCGTGGACATATAAGTCCGAGTGGTAGTCTCAAGTCGTCGTAAGGTTTTTTGTCTTTGGTGTTTGAACGACAGGTTATCGGATTCAATTCCGGCCTGATTAGATAAGGATGGGATTACGCATGAAGCGGTGGATGAGCCTTCTGGCGTTGATCATATTGTTTGCAATCGGTTTACCTCAGACTTCCTTCGCAGACGACGAAGAGGGTGTATCAAGCCTCGAAAAAGGTGATCCGGTGCGCCATCAAATGTTGCTCCATTCGGGAAGATTTGAACTGCAGCCCCTGGCACAGTTCGGTATTAACGAGACATTCCAGCAGTCAATCGGCTTTGGTATTACCCTCGCCTATTATTTCCGGAACGATCTCGGTATCGGCGCGACATTCTCTTATAACCCCATCTTCATTGATGGCGATGAGCTTGATGTCGTCAAGAAAGATGATTACGATTCGGGTGTGCAGTCAACACTTGCCATCGCACAGCCCAACATGAATTTCGATGTTTCCCTCTATTATATGCCCGCCATCGGTAAATTCTCATTGTTCAAGTGGATTCTCAATTATGATCTCCACATTTCCGGTGGATTTGGAGCCATTGTGATGGGTTCTGCCTGTGGTTCCGGAGATTCCGCATGCAATGACGCCAAGAACAACAACCTCGAAGGCGCAAAGTTTGCTGGCGTAGTTGGTGTTGGCGTTCGCCTCTTCTTTAACAACTTCGTTGCCCTCAACCTCGACGTCAAAAATTATCTGACAAAATATGCTGATTTCTCTCGCGGTCCCGCAGATGATCGTGCCAGATTCAAAGATTTCGTCACCGGCACCTTCGGCGTCAGCATCTTCCTCCCCATCTCCGTTTATATGTCGAGATAATTCGCACATGCATTCTCAAAAAAGCGAGGTTTTTCCTCGCTTTTTTTGTTTTCTGATAATGAGATTATGTATCGGTTTACGCACGCTATTATTGGGTTAATTTCACTCTTTTTTGTAGGCTGTGGGACAACACATGTTGATGCGACACCGAGCGCAGCAACAAATACGAGAGAATCAGACAATTCACGCCAACCACAGGCTTCTCCTGATGTATCCGTACCCGCACGCCAATGCCAGTTGCAGACATTGAATGATTTATATGATGCGCCCATTGTTTTATCATCCATTCGCGCAATCACCCTGAATAATGGACATAAACTCATTCTTTTTGAAACGAAATCGGGGAATATTCAGTCGATGATATTGGATGAAAAACACCAGGTCATTGCCAGCAAAGCGATCGCAGAATATGCCCAGATTGCTTGTGCAGAGGCGACATCTGATGGCTATCGGGCTGGCATGATTCGGCGCGATCCACAGACTGCATCGTTTAGCCTCGACATCGAATCTTTCGACCAGAATCATTCATCGATAGAAGTTTGGAAGGCCAGTACGCGAGGATTTGTGCCAGATCCCGGTTCGCGCTGCGCGTTTTTGGATCGCCGTAAACTCATCGTCAATGGCACACGTCCGCGAGGTGATCGTCCGCCTTATCACGGTTTATTTGTGCTTGAGCCCGCGAATCTGACACAGCTTGAAGGCTCACAACACAACGAAGTCGAACTTCTGTCAGCAAGTATTGTTCAGAGCGAAATCCATCTGCTCGCCCGCGAAATCAGAAGAGAATCGGATCCGCCCACATGGGCACAAGTCATCTATAAACTCAATGCAGATGATACGCTTGAAGAAATCCGGTCGGGCGATTTCATTTTGCCCGATAACACGATTATTATGCGAAATGGCTGTATCCAGTCAGAACCGGATTTTTGTATACCCGATATCAAACTGACAGATGCGCAGCAGCTCTCCCAAACATTGATCGAATACAAAACCAAAACGCAGGCAATTTTTATCGAAAAAAGCGCAACTGGTTACAAAGAAATCTATCGAACGGACGCGCTCTATCTGTATCCCGTTGATGACGATTTATGGTTGGCGGCAAAGCCCGATAAAACACAACCAGACATCGCTACAGGCTTATATTCTGTTAAAGCCGGTTTTGAATGTCGTTAGTTTGTTTTTTCCTTCATTTATTGTTCTGGCTATGGTTATTAACAGTATGGTCTGAGATCTCCTTCCAAACCCCATGGTGTACGCAAAATTCGCTGATAACGCATTATATAAAGCCCGTAGGGCTTTTGGCGAGTAGCCCTCGGTTGCGTTAGCAACCGGGGGAAAAGCGAATTCTTCCTCATTTCTCTCCCAAATTTGCCTGCCCGATGGGCAGGCAAATTTGGGAAAAAGGGGGATGCCCATGATCCCCCAGTAGTAGTCGCTACGCTCCAACTGGGGGCTACTCGCCAGAACGACTACGGCGTTCTTCGTTTCACGACTTTGCGTACACCATGCGCCAATCCCCCTTCTCCGTAAACGGCGAGGACTTATGCTGTCATTATCTATGCCCAGCACAATAGAGCCGTTGCTCTGACGGTTTTGGGCGCAGCCAATAACCAGTGATCACACATCAAACAGCGTCGAAATGGACTATTTGCCGATATTTTAAAGAAAACGCGTCGAAATCGATTAGCCAGACATCGTGATTTTTACAGTATGATTCGACAATCCAAAGATAAAGCGGGATCCAGGATTTTGCGAAATCGATCACGATGCCATCACCGGAAATCACATAATCTTTTCCATAAAAAGACTTATCACAGGCATCGATGAGATGCACTTCAACCTGAACGCGGTAATCCTGTGCAAGCGCTTGAATGCGCATTTTGAGATTTCGGGAATTCGAAACGGGGCTATCGATATGCATGACGGCCTTTTGGATTTTTAGGTCGTCAAGTGCCTGTAAAATGAGGCGAATCGCGGGTTCAGTCTTATCAATGATGTGGTATGAGCCTTTGAGGTTCGCGAGATCCCGAATGGCACCATCCATACACCGAAAAATCGGTGATCCTGAAACGAGAGACTCCATCAGGATGATGGCGTTAAACCCATCGAGATAAACTGTTTGACCACAGACATCATCTTTATTGAGCCGATTGCGTGCACGGCGTTTGATTTCAACATCACTGGCAAGTCCGCGCGTAAGCGCAATGCGCTGGTGATCGGTGAGCTGATAATGCTCCATGGCGATGGTTGTCGCACGTTTGAGCGAATGTCCGCGATTGAGCAGAAACAGCGCATCGATCACGGCCTCTTTGAGAGCTTCGAGACCTTTATCGCGAAAAGTCGATTCATATTCAGGTAAATAGCCACGTCGAACAGTTTTCATAATTTTTGGCAAAGAGAAATCAACGCGCCCGGCGTATGTGATTGAGAGGGCAAAGGCCTCGAAAGCGCATAGCCGGGCGCCAAACGCGCGTATCGAGCTGGCTGAGACGTGTCATGACACGTCTCCCAGCGAGATAGCGCAAAAAGCCGTGCGTATCGCGCGCAGCCGCGATAGCACAGCACCATAAATCACACAAGAATAAAACCCAAGGCTACAGTATTTAACTGTTTTTGGGGCTCTGACCCCAAAACCGTCAAGGGGCTAAGCCCCTTGAAACCCGCAATATTTTTCATGAGCTTCCATATTTTACTTCAAAGCATTGCCAACGAAAGCTTCAATGGGCTCCACCCCCATTTCGACAAAGTGTTACGATTTGAGTCTGTTTCGGGTCGTGTACGCAATACCTAATCCACTTTTAAATGCTAGAACTCTGGAATAAAACCATCCCGGACTTGAAAAAAATAGCGATTGATCTATATGCGGCCTGCCTTGCGAGGGAACGTCGAAGCGATTCCCGTGCATTGTCGAAGAAATCGAGGAAAATTCATGAAATATGTACTTTATATCGATACGAAGCAGGAAGAAATCGCGCGGGTGCGAGACAAGGTAAAACTGCTTTTGGAGCTTTGGAAGATACGGCAAAACGATATCGACCAGGCGGATTATGCGCTGAACCAGCTGCTGACGAAGCTGATCGAAGTGTCCACCGAAGATCGAATGAAGATCGAGGTACACAAACTGTTTGGCGACTGTGTGATTCGGATTTCGGGGCGTGGTACGCCGCTGAATGACGAAGACATTCCAACGGGCATTGCAATGCCGGAGCTTTCGGAAGTCGATTCGGAGCAGGAATCGATTATCCGCAGCATCATCATTAAATCGTATGGACGCAAGGTTTCGGTTCATAACAAGAAAGGGCTGAATGTCGCGTCGATACTGGTCGAAACGAGCAAACAGCGCGCATTGAGGCGAACGCTGGTCGCATTGGCAGGCGGCGTGATTGCCGGATTTCTGATTCGTTCGGTGGATGTATCGTGGGCGGCGTTTTTTGCCGAAAACATCTGCACACCGATTTATACGATGTTTCTGAATGCCATCAAGATGCTGGCAGCACCGCTTGTGTTTTTCTCGATTGCAGCGGCATTTGCGAGCAACCGCGATATCCGCAGCATGGGCAAATTCAGTCTGAAGATGATGGGTGCGTTTGCGCTGACGTCGTTTATCGCAATTATCATAGCGATGGTGGCGTATTATATCCATCCGATTGGGGATCCGACGCTGGCCAATATGGTAACGGATTCGGCAGATGACATTGCAGGAACGGCAGCAACGACGTCGATTTCGATAAAGACTATGATCATCAACATCGTGCCGACCGATATGGTGAGTCCATTTTTGAAATCCGACATGCTGCAGGTGATGTTTCTTGCGGTTTTGGCAGGATTCGGTGTGACGCGGCTGGGCGCAACCGGCGCCCAGGTGAACCATGCGCTTGATACGCTCAACGAGCTGTTTTTAAAGATCACCAAGATTGTGATCAAGTTTATGCCGCTTTCGATCTTTTGTGCCATGGCAAATATGGTGATCAAAACCGATACATCGTCGCTGATTTCGGTTGGCCAGTGGATGCTGGCGACGGTGACCTGCTATTTGCTGATGCTGTTGATTTATGCGGGTATGATTCCGGCGTTTACGCGGCTCTCCCCCATCACATTCTATAAGAAATATGCGCCTGTGATGCTGAATGCGTTTGTGATTTGCTCAGGCAATGCGGTGATGCCATTTAATATGGAGATCTGCAGGACAAAGCTTGGCATTTCGCCAAAGGCATATTCATTTGCGATTCCATTTGGCACAGTGCTGAATAAGAACGGCGGCTGTATTGTGTTGATGATCAGCACGTTATTTATGGCACAGATATTTGGGGTATCGATTAATCCCGGCATGCTGGTGAGCCTGGCGGTGATGAATTACATTCTGTCGATTGCGGCACCGGCAATTCCGGGATCACTTTTGATCTGCATTGCGATGATCCTGCCGATGATGGGGATTTCTGCGAATGCCATCAGCATTATCATGGGTATTTATGCGCTGGATGCAATGATTCAGACGGTTCTGAATGTGACGGGAACGGCGGTATGTACGACGATCGCGGCGAAATCGGAGGGGCTTATCGATATGAAGGTATGGGAGGAAGAATAGTCGCCCTTTTAGGGCTAAATTCCAGTCCAGTGCCTCGTTCATCATACCTGTAAACACACATTATCCATAACAGCAACACGTGGCTTATGGCTATAGGCTGAATTGTTACCGTTGCCCCGGCTTTCCAACGCCATACCCTTGAATTATTGCGAAATAACTGCTATATAATGCTGCGCTTAATTTTATTAGGAGGTTTCTATGAAACTAAACCACATATTCAGATACGTTATTCCATTTGTTGCAGCATTTTCGCTGATTGCATGTGAAGATGATTCGATTTCCGGGTCAACCATTCCAAGTTATCCAATAGAGCCGATACAGGAACCAGGGACGCAGGAACCTGGGACGCAGGAACCTGGAACGCAGGAGCCGGGAACTCAGGAACCAGGCACACAGGAACCGGGAACTCAGGAACCAGGCACACAAGAACCTGGAACGCAGGAGCCGGGAACGCAGGAACCGCAGAACGCCGCAATACTTTTGGCTGCAAGTGCCACTGATATCGAAATCCCGTATAAAGGCTTTACCAAAGCCCAGGTACTTTTGGTTGGAATAGCCGGTGAACATGCCGGCGAGGGGATTGTCGGAGAAGATATCGAATGGTCGATAGAATCCGGTGATGATATCGTGACCATGATGGCAAGCACTTCATCTACAGCAGATGGCGGTATTGCCAATATGACCATTCATTCGCTTGGTGAGGTCGGTGAAGCTGTTATCGTCGCAGAGAGCGAACTGGCACCGAATCCAATCAGATTTAATGTCACTGTACTTCCCAAGCCGACTGGAAGTATGCGGGTTACAGCAGATTACAATGGTCCCGCGAACATCGAGAACTACAGCATTGCGCTATATGACGGCAAAGAAGTGCAATGCGCGATGATCGATCTGAAAGATGGCGTTGATGCGGAGCCCATTTTGCCCAAAGTCGATGAAAAAACGACTTTATTCGAAAATCTCGATATCGAACAGCGATATTCATTGATTGCTTATGGTTATGCAGATAGCGGTGCCATGGTTGCTGCAGGCTGCCTGGATTCCGGACTAAATATCACGCAAGACAATACGCTTAATGTCACCATTAAACTCGACACCATTGCACTCGATCCGGTTGCGACATACCACGTGCGCAGTTACTTCGATTTGGGCGATGTCGTGGGTGCTTTGGGTTCCGTTGGAAAAATTATTACATATATCAATGGATTTGTGGATAATCCTGCCGCAAAAGCCTATGATCTTCTCCTCAGTGCTATCAACTCGGTGATACCATCCTGGATAGGCAATAGTGCAGATTGGCTTCTCGGTACTTTAGGCCTTAAACAAACCTTTGTTAGCTGGCTGAATAATCAACTTCTCAAATCTACAACTGTTTGCAAAGTCGGTGAATTTTCATGTCATATTACCGACATGGTGAGATATATTGAATTCACAGGAAACTTCAGCGTTCAGACAACCGGTTCGGTATCCCTGAGAGGAAAGGATACCTATACAGGTGTTGCATCCTATTGGAAACAAGGTTGCCCCAATACAAATCCCAATTGCGGTCGTTTTTCATTTTCATCAGATCAGGTGGGAATGGGTGCCGATGTGAAGTTTCTGGAAGGCGAATGGGAAGGTTCTTTGGCCAATGGCTATGATAAGCTATCGATTGAAAGCCACGAGCTCGAACTGAGATATGGCAAAGTTGTGACATATTTGATTAATTATGTATTGCTGCCCAAAGTTGCCGATGGCGCAACGTCCATTGATCAAGCCATCGCAAATTGGATCGATACAGAAGGGCTTACAACGTGGCTTGTAGACAATATACAGATTTTTGGGTGGGGTATTGAGGAAAAAACGGCCCGCAATATAGCCAATGGCTTAGCGAGTGGGTTAAGCTCTGCATTAAATCTTGCCGAGGCATTTACAGAATTGCAAGAGGCGGGAAGCAATATCTATATCAGTGGTACAGCTTTTATAAAGGACACCAATGCAGACAACAAAGTTGATGATATCATAAGTGGCACCTGGACAGGCAGCATGGAGATAAAAACAACGGAAGAAGGCGTTGAAGTTCGGAAAACCACAGCGGTACGCGGCGTCTGGAGTGGATACAATAAAGAGAATGTCACGATTGAGGGCGTAGGCATGTACTGTACATCGCCCAAAACCATCAATGCCGATGGCCGTTTGTGCGACTTCCCAGCGATCGATTTCGATTCAATAAAAGGAAGTGGCATGTGCACAAAGTATTCTAACTGTGCGAATTAATTAGAAACAACCAATTTGAATGAAAATGCCCGGCGACCAGAAGTTGCCGGTTTTTTTTTGTGTGCAGTCGTATGGCCGCAGGCCATAGACTGCACAGCGAGCCGTAGCGCCAGCTAGGCGAGCCGCAGTCGTTCGCGCAGCGGACGACGCGAAATGGTGACAAAATACCCCACCTAAGGCTTGACCCAGAATGCAATATCAGCGATAATACCCAGCCGGATTGAGGCGGTTTTCTTGAGAGGCATTGAAGTATGGCAACGCGGTTTCAGGATTATATTTCACCGACAAAAATTTCTTACATGGATGGCAAACCGACGACCATTCATTTGCGCAAATGCCGCATCGTTACGCAGCAAAAGGCCAATCGCCGCGAGTGGGTATTTGAGCACGGGCTGATAACGATTGGATCGCTCGACGACAACAATCTGGTCGTTAAGGACGATTCGGTGAGCCGGTATCATGCGCAGATTATTCAGGCGGACGATTCTTATGTGATAAAGGATTTGGAATCGACGAATGGTACGTGGGTGAACCAGGTGCGGATTAAGGAAGCGTATCTGTCGCCGGGTTGTTTGCTGCGTTTTGGGAGTGCGGAGTTTATTTTTCAGCCGCTGGATGAAGAAGTCGCCGTTGTGCCGTCGACCGAAGAAAAATTCGGTGATATCGTTGGCGGAAACGTCAAAATGCGAGAAATCTATGGAATTCTCGAAAAGATTGCGCCGACCAATGCTACTGTCGTGATCGAAGGCGAAACGGGGACTGGAAAGGAAGTGATTGCGCATACGCTGCACAAGATGAGCTTGCGCGCCAAGAAACCGTTTGTGGTGTTCGATTGCGGCGCAGTCCCGGAATCACTCATCGAGAGCGAGTTATTCGGGCACGAGAAAGGATCATTTACGGGTGCAATTATGACGCGTCAGGGGCTTTTTGAACTGGCGCAGGGCGGCACGATGTTTCTGGACGAATTGGGCGAACTGAGCCTTGAGCTGCAACCCAAATTGCTGCGCGTGCTGGAACAGCGGGAGGTTAGAAGGGTTGGCGCGGCCAAACCGATTCCTGTGGATGTACGTGTAATTGCGGCAACCAATCGCAAGCTCGAAGAAGAGGTACGCAATAACCGATTCCGCGAAGATTTGTTCTACAGACTGTCGGTTGTCCGTATCTTTTTGCCGCCGCTTCGCGAGCGCATTGACGATTTGCCGCTGCTGGTCAAACATTTCCTCAAGAATTCGTCGTTTAACCGCGATTTGAACGGCAATCTCAAGCTGCGTTCGATTTCGCGGGAAGCCCTGCGCGCAATGACGCAATACATGTGGCCCGGCAATGTCCGCGAGCTGTTGAATGTCGTGGAACGCGCATGTTCTCTGGCCGATGGCGACTGCATTGAGCTGGGCGATTTGCCAGAGCATATTGCCAGATGTGTCGGCAACCAGGCATCTCAGCCCGAAGCGCCTGCCGCCGAAGTCATGCAGCCCAAAGCCGAATCCGAAGCGTCGCAGGTCGAGATTCATCCGGCTGCGGATTATACCAACAAAACCTTTAAAGAAGCGAAAGAAGCGTGGCTGGCCAGTTTTGAGGGTGAATACATCCGCGCGCTCTTGGAACGCAACAACTACAACATCTCGCAGGCATCGCGGGAATCTGAGATCGACAGAAAATATTTCCGCAAGCTGATGAAAAAGTACGGCATCGCGAACAGCAGCAATGATGCCGGTGATGTCGATGGGGATGAGGATTAATATTGGCGCTGTGTATACGACAGCAACTGGCGTGGAATTAAGCAATGGCGTTTGAGCAGCAAATCGAGTTAATGGTCAGTCGCGGCAGGCGACGGCTGTTTGTAAAGCGATTCGTTCGTTTTTCGGCGATTGCGCTGGCCTGTACCATTGCGATTACGGCAGTTTTGATAGCTTTGACACGCGCAGGCATCGCATTTGGCGGCGGTTTATGGGCACTGTGCATTCTGCCGTGGATCGTGTGCGCGCTCGTATCCTGGCCGTGGCGCACGAGCAAAACCGAGATTGCGCGTCAGATCGATGCGGCAAATGGATTCGGCGAGCGGCTGTCGTCGTCGATTGCGTTTATGCGCGGCGAACAGACCGAATGGATGAAGATTCAAATCGCCGACACAGCAAAACGCCTTGCAGACCCTGCTGTCCGCGAATCGTATTGCAAAAAGGCTTTCGCAATCGAGAAACCCGCATATTTAAAGGCTTTGGCATGGACTGTGGTCGGTTCGATTGCTGTGTCTCTGTTGCCCGATGCCGTGAACGCGTTGCGCGGCTACTTCACGCCAGCTGAAATCCAGACGGTTGCTTTGGATGATGATAATCCGCAGGATGCTGCGCCGGTGGTACACAAATCCAATCTCGACGTCGTTTCGGCCGATTTGCGGCAGGAACAGGCTGAGGAGTTGCTCAAAGCCGCACAGGAACTGGATGATCCCGAAATCAAGGCGGCTGCAGAAGAACTCGCACAGATCCTTGAGGATGATAAAGCCGGTAAGCTGTCGGCCGAAGAATTCGCACGCAGAATGGCGGCTTTGGAGAAAAAACTCGACGAAATGACGGCTCCGACACAACAGGAGCAGAAGGCTTTTGACGAAGCCATTCGCGAAGCCGTTCAGAGTTTCAGCCAGATGAAAGAAGACCCCGAAACGCAAAAACTGGCTGAAGCACTGGAGAAAAACGATTACGATACGGCGGCCGATATCCTGAAGGATTTGGTGAACAGCACCGATCCAAAGGATAAGAAAAAGCTCGAGAAACTGGCCAAAATGTTTGGCGATTTGGCTAAAAAAATCGACCCGACAGACCCGGAACTCAAGGAAGCGCTGAAGAAACATAAGGATTTGGTCGATCAACTCGAAAAAGAATTCAAGAAAAACGGCAAACTCTCGGACGAAGATAAGAAAGCCTTCGAAGATGCAGCCAAAAAGATGAAGGAAGGTGAACAGCAGCAGCAACAGCAGCGCAATGCCGACCAAACATCCAAAGCACTGAACAAGTTGCAGAAGGCCATGAATAACACGGCCGAAGACCTGGAAAATAAAGCAAATAAGCCATCCGACGAACAGCAACAGGGTGACAACCAGAATCAGGATGGCGAACAGACTGGTGAACAACAGAAATCCGGCGAAAATCAAGACGGACAGCAACAAGGCTCCGAACAACAGCAGGGAAAACAGGGTTCCGAGCAACAGCAGGGGCAACAAGGCTCCGAGCAACAGCAGGGGCAACAAGGCTCCGAACAACAGCAGGGGCAACAAGGCTCCGAACAACAGCAGGGACAACAGGGATCCGAGCAACAACAGGGACAACAGGGATCCGAGCAACAACAGGGACAGCAAGGAGCTGAGCAACAGCAAGGACAAGAGGGGGCCGAAGGTCAGGAGGGATCTGACAATCAGTCTGCCGAAGATGCGCTTCGTGATGCGGCCAAACAAAAGAAAGCCCAGGAACAGCGAGATAAGTTAAAGGATCTGGCCGACAAGATGAAGAAAGATGCGCAGAATGGCAAGGATCAGCAACAGGATGATGCCGGTTCTGAGCAGCGCGATCAGAATATGCAGGATTTCCTTGAGCGCGCCAAAGGACAGAAAAAAGAAGATCAGGATAAGCAAGAAGGTCAGCAGGGGCAACAGGCTGGTCAGGAGCAACAGGGAGATCAGGGAGAACAAGGCCAACAGGGACAGCAGGACGCTCAGCAAGGCCAGGAAAATCAGGGTTCTCAGGGACAGCAGCAGAATCAGGAAGCCCAGCAGGGTGAATCCGGAGCACAAGAAGGCATGCAGCAGGGCCAGGAATCCGGCAGTTCTACAGAAATCGGGACAACCGGCGGTCACGATGAGACGGAGGGGGATGCAACTTCTCTCAAGGTCAATACGAAAGATGAAAAGCTGCAGGGCATGGACAGCGGCCAGAAGACCACGGCCGAAGTCATTGAATCTGCGGCACAAAGCGGTTTTGCAACCGAATCCTATAAAGAAGTTTATCAAACCTACGAAAAGGCAGCCGAAGATATTCTCGAATCGGAATCGGTGCCGCAGGGATACAGGAATTACGTCGAAAAGTATTTCGATATGATTCGGCCTCAGAAATAGTTATATGTACGGAGTTCTTTTTTCAGACAGCCTTTGGCTGTAAGCGCATTTATTGATGCGGCTACGCGCCGCAGGCGGCAAGGGGCGTTGTTGCGCGAACGCCCCTTGCATTCCCGCGCGCCCGGGGGCCCACCCCCGGACCCCGGTGGGTTCAATACAGGGTTTAGGGCGCCAATAAAACGCCATCCATGGCGTTGTCTTGGCGCCCCGCCGACATCGTGTCGGCGGGATATTTCGCAGCGCATCAAGACGGCCTGCGGCCGTAATTATTTGACCTCAGCACAAGAGGAACATCATCAATCCTATTGCTTTTCTTTCAGGAGGGGGTGTGGGGGAGGCGCTTTCTTTTGGCACAAAAGAAAGCGCCTCCCCCACAGGAAATATCAAAAAAAAGGAGACGAAATGTCGCGGGATATTGCAGCGGAAGTAGCGGAATTTGGCGCGAAGATCACGACTTTGCGCAACGAAATTGGTCGCATGATCGTGGGTCAGCGCGAAGTCATTGAC
>JAEEGL011562868.1_pt1 | contig 20515 bp, 16 predicted proteins | sample 9134231 | NCBI WGS metagenome assembly JAEEGL01 (sample SAMN16246548, study PRJNA631951) | gut metagenome | biome: gut microbiome; feature: rumen; material: fiber-attached | host: Bos | place: Iran: Karaj | collected 2018-10
AGGCATGTTGCCAAACACCTTTATTGGTGATAAGGATGTAATCAGAACAACATTCCCATATAATTCTTTGGCGGCCATGGGACCAAAGGCAGCCGAGATGATGTTAAACGATGATAAGCAGGTCTATGTATACGACGAATACAGTGCTTGGCGTTATTGCCTGGATAATCATGCCAAGATTCTATTTACTGGCGTGAAGGCCAGCTGTTCTAATACTATGGCTATTCATATGACACCTGATTATATGGACCAGGATTGGCCAGTAAAGGATTGGCACGAGGATAGAACCTACAAGGTCAAGATTGACGGTGAAGTAACTGAGAAGCCAATAAAAGTTCAGGCAGACCACTGGTATCAGTACTGTATGGAGGAGAGAACCTCTGGCAGATTGAAAATCGCTGGTGTACTTACAGAAGAATCTGTAGGTGGATGTAATCTGGGCGTGGTACAGGACTGCAAGGCAATGATGGATGTAATGGTACAGCTTGCTAAGAAAGGCAAGCTTAGTTATATGGTACCAAAGAAATATTTTAAGAAATAGTATATAGGACATATAACATGAAATTAGTGCTAATAAATGCTGAAAGTGGTAAGGGCGGCGGTCCTGCTACAATATGTGATGATATATATACAAACTTCTGCGGAGCATCTGAAAATAATGAGGCTATTGTTTGTTATGGTAGGCAGTGCAATGATAAAACAGATGTTAAAAGATACAAGATTGGAAATAAGCTTGATTTAGGCTGGCATCTGGTACTTACAAGACTTTTTGATGCACATGGACTAGGTTCTATATATGCTACTAAAAAGCTTGTAAAGATGCTTAGAGAGTATCAGCCGGATGTAGTGAACCTTCACAATATCCACGGATATTATATAAATTACAAAATATTGTTTGAGTACTTAAAAGAGGCTGACATACCTGTAGTTTGGACGCTACACGATTGCTGGCCTTTTACTGGGCATTGTGCATATTTTGATTTAGCAGGATGTAATAAGTGGCAGAATCACTGCGAAAAGTGCCCTCAGAAGAAAACTTATCCAGTATCAAGCTTCTTAGATGCATCCAGAAGAAATTATGATATTAAAAGAAAATTATTTGCAGGCATCAGTGAGAAGCTTACTATAGTTACTCCATCTGCATGGCTTGGAGAATTGGTAAAAGAATCATTTTTGAAGGATTGTCGAGTTGAGGTAATCAACAACGGAATCGATTTAAACGTATTCAAACCAATGAAGGGCAATTTCAAAAAGAGCCGTGTAATAGAAAACAAAAAAATGGTATTAGCTCTTGCTTCCGAATGGACTGTCCGTAAAGGATTCGAAGATATTAAATATGTTGGTACCCATTTGCCAGAAGACTATCAGATGGTTATAGTTGGTCTTGCTGAAGAGCAGGTGGCAGAGGTCCCAAAAGAAATAATAGCAATTACAAGAACCGATAATATCCAGCAGCTTATAGAGATTTATTCAGAAGCAGATGTATTTGTAAACGCTTCTGTAGAAGATAATTTCCCTACTGTTATTTTGGAGGCGCTAGCCTGTGGAACACCTGTGGTAACTTATGATACAGGTGGATGTAGAGAAGAGATAGATGAAAATACAGGCATTTTAGTAGATAAATACGCCAAGGATAAACTTATCGAAGGAATTCTAAAACTTGGGGCTAAGGACGGTGCTCAGGTGGAGGCATGTGTTAAGAAGGCACAGAGGTTTGAAAAAAAGATGATGTATGATAAATACAATCAGCTTTTTGAAAATATTAAATAATATGGAAGGTATAATATGGATAAAATAGCAGTATTAATACCATGTTACAATGAGGCTTTGACTATTGGCAAAGTTGTTAGTGATTTTAGGAAAGTATTGCCAGAGGCCGTTATATATGTTTACGATAATAATTCTATTGATGGCACAGATGATATAGCAAGAGCAGCAGGTGCTGTGGTTAGATATGAGCATCAGCAGGGCAAGGGAAATGTTATTCGTAGAATGTTTTCTGAAATTGACGCTCAGTGCTATTTAATGGTGGATGGAGACGATACATATCCAGCAGAAGCTGCTCCCGAGATGGTAGAAAAAGTTCTGAACGATAGAGCAGATATGATTGTAGGTGATCGTTTGTCATCTACATATTTTGAAGAGAACAAGAGACCTTTCCATAATTTCGGAAATTCAATTGTGCGTTGGAGTATTAACAAGCTTTTCAGAAATGATATCAAAGATATCATGACAGGTTATAGAGCATTTTCGTATCGCTTCGTAAAGACGTTCCCAGTTCTTTCAAAAGGATTTGAAATCGAGACAGAGATGAGTATACACGCGGTTGATAAGAATATGTATGTTGAAAACATAATCATTGACTATCGTGATAGACCAGAGGGAAGCGAGTCAAAGCTTAATACATATGGTGATGGAATGAAGGTTCTTGGAACTATATTTAGATTATTCAGATTCTACAGACCTAATATTTTCTTTGGTACAGCAGCTTTGATTTTGGCAGTGCTTTCAATAGCATTCTTTATTCCGGTTGCAGTTACTTATGCCGAGACAGGGCTTGTTCCTAAGTATCCTACATTAATTGTATGTGGTTTTGTAATGATAGCTGCTATACTGTCTTTCTTTACAGGATTGATTCTTAAGACAATCTATCAGAAGAATAGACAGGATTTTGAAATGGATTTATATAGGGTGACTAATGAATACAAAGAAAAGCTATAGTAGACAAAATATAATTGCATTGCTGTGCGGCATTTTTTATAGTGTTGTAGTTATTTTGGGAAGACAAATATACTTATATGGTAGCTTTCAAAACCTGGTTTCTAGTACAAAAGCCTTGGCTATTAATATTCTCTTGGTAATATTAATTTCAGGTGCAGTAGCTATTGCTATTCACTTTTTCTTTCGATGGTTCGAAAAGATAACCAAGGTAGAAAGCAATTTTCAAAAAAGAAGCATAGGTGTTTTCCAGAACATTTCCTTTAGTAAGCTATGGGCGATAAATTGGATTGTACTATTTTTGGCCTGGCTTCCTTGTTATTTAGCATATTTTCCAGGAACACTTTCTTATGATGCTCCAGAGCAGATATGTTTTATTACAGGAGATTTACCAGCAACAACACATCAGCCACCTATTCATACAATGCTTTTAGGTCTCAGCCTTAAGGCAGGTAAAGCTATTGGCGTGGAGCCTGTTATTATATATTCCATAGTCCAGATGCTGATAATGTCTGCATTCTTTTCATACTTTATGGGATATGTCATAAAGCATTTCACAAGAAAGAAATGGGAGGTTATTCTTCTATATCTATTCTTTGCAATTAATCCTATTATGCCTTTAATGGCTATACAGACAACAAAGGATGTTCCTTTTACATGTTGTTATATTTTTGTCACTATTCTTATATATGAGCTGGCTACAACACCAGATAAAGTAAAGCCTTATAAGTACGTTCTATTAGCTGTATTTCTAATGCTATCATCATTATTTAGAAATAATGCATTGTATGCGCTTATAGCTGCTGGAATACTTATTGTATTATTTGTAAAAATGCCTTTGAAAGCAAAGACTATGACTGTTGCTAGCTTTGCGATTGCTGTTTTATTAGTGAAAATTGTGTCTGATTTTGTTTATCCTAATATGGGATATGCGAAAGTAGATGATAAGGTAGAAATGTCGGCAGTACCTATGTCGCAAATAGCATTGGTAGTTACCGAAGAAGCAGCAAATTTCACAGACGAGGACTGGGCTGAGCTTAGTCAATATATTGGAAATGCATCGATATTGATAGAATCTTATAATCCTAGATTTTATGATCCTATAAAGGATGCAATTTACAAGACTAATTTACAGGAAGATTACAGCGGCTTTTTAAAGCTTTGGGCTGATATTGTAAAGAGATATCCAATAAAATGCGTAAGGGCTTTTTTAAATCTTAATATTCCATATTGGTATCCATTTGCAGATACCATTGATCCATACGCAAATAGAGTGTATATAGAGACCGATATTGGTCCTAGCCCATATCATTTTGAACGTGATTCCAAGCTTCCAGCATTATTAACTGTTTATGAGAATATTGCTAATTATTCACTTTTAGATAAACCAGTTCTTCGAATTCTATTTGCCATTAATACACCTGTATGGTTTTTATTGATTGGTATAGTGTTATTAATAATTAAGAAGGATTATAAAAAGATTATGGTTTTTATGCCATCATTCTTTTTGTGGGGGACTTTTTTACTGGGACCAGTAAGTAATTTTAGATATATATATCCAATATTTGCAATGTATCCACTGTTTGTGGCAATTGTGTTGCATGGTGATTTTGGGGAGAACTAATGGATAGAAAAAATAAGGCATTACAGTTTATAAAAGAACATAAATTAGTAATATTATTATCTGCTATTTTTATCGCATCAATTATTATTCTATTTTCGAGAAGTAGTTTAAAAATTAATATTATGAACGGTGGACTTACAGTTAATGTAGATGCATCCACTGCAGATAATATTTCTCAAAACAATAATAGAATAATTTATGATGCGAAGTGGGATGAGAATAATCAGATTGATTTTTCATTAGCCGGAGCCACTGTTTATAAGGATTTAGGTATAATTCCATATGGTATGTATTATTTACATGTAGATTATGATACAACCTATGACACTTCCAATGATAATATACCTATTACAAATTTGTCATTTGCAGGAAAAAACTTAGATAAATATCAAATGGAAATCTGTAATCTGTATGATTACAAAAAGTGGGTTGAAACTCCATTATGGATAAATTCCATACAGGGTTCTGAAGATATGCGTCTTAATATCGGCTATAGTGGGTATGGCAAAACAGTTATAAAGTCCTTATACTTGGTTGAGTCTAAATTATGGAAAATCGGCTTCTTGCTAACAGAACTGTTTATATTCACATTGGTAAGTGTGTTATATTACAGATTTAAGAAATCAGAGCCTGAAGAACGTATAAAAATGATTCTTCTAATTGGATTAATTATATTCGTATCATTTCCTGCGTTTATAGGTAGTTCAAGAGCCTACTATATAGAGCTGCATGATTATTGGTTCCATGCCAATCGAATAGCTTCTATTGCCAATGAATTACGATATGGTAATTTCCCTGCTATGTATCAATCTGATGCGTTAAATGGATATGGATATGTGGCACTGATAATGTACGGAGATATATTTTTGTATCCGGCAGCAATAATGCATCTGTTAGGATATACTATTCCAGCTTGTTACAATATTTACATTATCCTGATTAATATATGTACAATTGGAATAGCTTATTATAGCTTTATAAGTATTTTTAAGGAAAAGAAATACGCTACACTTGGAACAGTGCTATATGTTTTATCTGCATATAGATTGGGAAATATATATATTAGAGCTGCTGTAGGTGAATATACAGCCATGGCTTTTTTGCCATTAGTTATGGCAGGCTTTTATAAGATTTATTTTGATAACAAGAAGTCTAAGCTTAGAGATACAATACCTTTAATTCTAGGTATTTCCGGAATTATACAGAGCCATGTCCTGACAATGGAAATGCTAGTAGGATTTATCTTTGTATTTGTAGTAATATTCTTTAGACAAACTATAGCTAATATATTGGTTCTGATAGAGGCTGCTATATTAGCTATATTAGTAAATGCGTCTTTTATTGTTCCTTTTTTAGATACTATTAAGCAAGGACTGATAGTAAGCGCTGGAAGTGATTCGCTAAATATTCAGGATACTGGAATAAATCTTCCACAGCTGTTCGGTGTCTTTATTTCAAACGCAGGAACGGATATCAAATATACAACAAAAAGCGAAATGCCATTATCGCTGGGATTACCATTAGTTTTAGGAGTGATTTTGTATTTTGTTGTTTGTAGCTATAAAGATACCTGGGAAATGACTGAAGAGGATAATATAATATATTCGTTAGTAAAAGTCGTCTTTGGGTTTTCAATGTTGGCAATAGCATTATCTTCTATTTATTTTCCTTGGAAGGATCTTGCTTATAAAGAAAACAAAATAATAATTTTATTTACATCATTGCAGTTCGCCTGGAGGTATTTGACTTTTGCAAATATTTTCCTAACACTAGTTACAATATATTCTGTAAAGATGTTAGATAAAAATGGTATTAGAACCATAAAGAAGTGGGAAATACGAAATAAATCAGCAATTATTTTGGTGATTTCTGTAATAGTTGTGTCTGGCCATTTCTTTGCCGGATTTATTGATAAAGCAGATGCGATGAATAATATTTCTGCCAGCGCTAATATTTCAATGGATAATTTGTACTTACCTATAGGTATGGATAATTCTAAGAAATATGAAACTAGTGTATATTGTGAAACAGAGAATGCTGCAGAGATAGTACTTGCACAGACCGATGCAAAAAACAATAAAATATACGCTGTTAATAGTGTAAGTCAGGACACAATGGTGTCATTTCCTGTGGCGTATTATGATTATTTGACGGTATATGATATTAATACTGGAGAGAAGTTTGATACTTTTAAAGGTTATAATCAGAGACTTTCTGTAAATTTGAAGAAGGATTATACAGGAAATCTGATTGTAACTTACAGAATGAGAAAGCTATGGACAGTATCGTATTTTGTAAGTATAGTTTCGATAATTGTTTTGTTGATTATTGGAAAACGTAAAAATAGAAATTAAATGAATAAGCATCAAGTATTTAATAATGATATTTAGAAGAGGAGCAGATGATTGAAGGAAAAGTTTTTAGAACATAAACTTTATAAAATAGTTTTAGCTGTTTTGTACCTGGGGCTATTTATTCCATATGTATATTCAATTTTTTATTCTATGCCAGCTACAGATGATTATGCATGGGCTATAGAATGGTTTTCTACTAACAGATTGGTAGAAGTTGTTAAGCGTGTCCAGTGGAACTATATGAACTGGTTTGGTCAGTCAGGGGTATTTGCTGTTGTCATCCAGATTTTGTTCAACCCATTATATTGGTTTAAGGACGTAGGACACAGCTTTGGAATATGTATGGTATTGGTCTATACACTTATCGTTGTAGGATTAATTAGTGCTATCAAAGGATTGGCAAAGTCATTACTTAAGATAGAAGATGAATTTATAAGAAGTGTCTTTACATTTCTTTTAATAACATTATTATTCACCACATATTATTATAACGATGTATACAATTGGTGGTCTGGTACTCCAGGATATTCCATGATGATGGTTGTTATGCTTTTTTCTATGAAGTATATCTCAGATTACGTGAATAACCGTGATAAGAAATCATATATTAAGATGATTATTACAGGAGCAATAGCCTGCACAGGATTAATGAACTGCGTGGCCATTGGATTGTTCTATATACTGGAAGTATTCTTTAATGAGGAATTTAAGGAGAGAGTAAAAAAGGATGTTATGCCACTAGTTATTTATGTAATAAGTGGTGTGATTACAGTAATCGCTCCTGGAAACTATAGGAGAACAGAGTCCTATGATAAGGGAGATGTACAGTATATTGGAAGTCTTTTTGTTGCTGTATATAGAATTCTAAAGCGTGCAGTCGAAACATTGCTAATTTATCCATGGACGATAGCATTATTTTTGCTGATAGTTATTTTTTCAATGACATACACAGGACGAGATAAGATACCAAGTCTAAAGCGTATTGTTGTAGGTGTGATTTTTACCATCACTTCGGCAGTGGGGGCAATGTATCCTTATGTAGCTGGTGAAAGAAAACAGATTGAAGATGGATTTGCTGAAAGAGCGTTCTTTGTTACAGATTTTATAATGTTCATTGGTTTTGCATTTATTGTATTCCAATTGGGACAGTATATATTGGCTAAGTCTAAGAAGAATGTAGGTAAGAAGGTGGCTATAGGTATAGGATTATGTATAATGTCTATATCACTCTTTGCTGCAAAGACAAAGGAAAAACTGATGTATTTTGTTCCTTACGACATTATTATGCATAGGGCGGAAATCGCTGAAATATATTATACTTGGGAAGATATTATCAGTGAGATAGAGAATTCTTCCGAAGATGTAGTGGTTGTTAAAAGAGAACATGTTCCATGGACAAGATTTTCATATCCAGCGGGAATTGATCCTGGGGAGTATACACGAATAAAAGTTAATACCAATTATTATGGAAATACAAATCAATGTTCTCAAATTTGGTATGGCAAAGAGAAAATACAAGTATATATTAACTAGCATTGATTAGATAAAATGAATGTGGGGAGAAAAGAAAAAATGAAATTGCTGCCAAAAAAGTATCATAAAATTATTTATTTCTTATTGTATATTCTTATTTCTATGCCAATTATTTATTGCATTTACTATTCGGTACCTGCATCAGATGATTTCGCAGCAGCAACAAGACCAAATGGAGGCACTCTTATAGAACAGTGTATTCGTCATGGGTTTGGAATGTGGGCTACGTGGGGAGGAAGATGGCTTAGCCAGTTCGTACAAACATTAATAAACCCATTGAATTCGCATCAACACTTGGGACATAAATACGGAATATACATGATAGTTGTATTTATCATTACAACAGCATTGATTGTTTATGGATTATGGTATTGTGTAGAAAGAGTGCTTGGCAAGAAATCTAAGTACATATCAATAGTAACCTTCTTGATTATGGCTATATTTTTGAGCACATATTATTACAGCGAGTGTTATAATTGGTACGTTGGTGCTATGGTTTATACTATTCCATTTGGATTTATTTTATTAGCAATCGCTGCAATGATTAAGTATGTGGATGAGGAGCGTACTAGTAATTTGCAGTATGCTTTGATTATTATTGCAGGCATTTTTCCTGCAACAATAGAGTATTGTGATGTTGCACTAGGAATCTGCTATGTATATTTCATATATTATTGTCATTGGAAAGAAAGAATGGAAGAAAGCATATCATTAAAGATAAAAAATGCAGTTCCACTAATTATATATATAATTCTTGGAGTATCTTCTGTATTTGCACCTGGAAATAAAGTAAGACAAGAGTATTATCATTTAAATTTGTCTGTTACAAAGTCTTTTGTTCAATATATAAAAGATGTGGTTATTAGAGTACAGGATTTGATAGTAGATCATCCATTAGCAGTGATAATTTTTCTTATGCTTGTTTTTATAGGAATCTTATCTAATGATAAACACGAGAAGGTAAGTAGAATACCGGAGACAATCCTGTTATTTGTAATTATTACTACTGGTTCGTTGTATCCATATATATATGGAAGGGCATTTGAAACTACATATTTAGATATTCGTATGGAATATGTATTAGATTTTTGCTTACACGTAGGTATAGGAATTTTATGTCTTATGATGGGAAGATATATTTCCTACAGACTTAAACTGCAATTAGATTCAAAAGATAAGCTGCTTATAGGTTTTGGATTGGGAATATTTGTGTATGTATCGCTGCTTCAAAACTATGCTTATTTGAATGTAGTTCAGATAGATATTCTTCGTAATAGAGGGATAATAGTAGAAAGCTATAATTATTGGGACAGCGTTTTGGCAGATATTGAGAGCTCTGAAGATGATGTGGTAGTGGTAGAGCGCGATTATGTTCCTGAGTGGAGTAGATATTTCTTGGCAGTAGGCATTGAAAGCGGAGATTTATATAACGCAGATGCCAATAAGATTTATGACGAAGAATTAATTATGCCTAATGTTTATTATGGTAAGAAGTCGATACAGATGAAGTATAAGAAATAAAAAACAGTATAGAAATATTAGAATGTAGAAGCGAATGAAATCAGATATATATATATCAATTGTTATTCCAGTGTTTAACGCGGAGAGGTATCTTTGTGAATGCTTGGATAGCATATTGAAAGAACAGAATGGGTTTAATGAATTTGAATTAATCTTGGTGGATGATGGCTCGACTGACAATAGTGGCTTTATTTGTGATGCATATGCTGAATCAGAAAAAGTTAAGGTTTTTCATGTAAATAATGGTGGATCTGCATGCGCTAGAAATATTGGACTTAGAAAAGCAGTAGGGAAATATATATGGTTTGTAGATGCAGATGATTATATAGCTAAAGATTGTCTGAGTTATATCGTGAAGAAAATAAAAAGTCAGCTTGAACCAGAGATTATTTTTTTGAATGGTGTGAAGCATTATCCAGATGGAAGAGATATTGTAATTGAAGAAGATTGGGATGATTCACTTTTTCAAAAAGTAGACAGTAAAGGTTTTATAAAATATTTAGCAACTAGGAATAAGTTTCAAGCAAGTCCTTGCCTAAAAATTTTGAAACGCTCGTTTTTAGCAGATAATAAAATATGTTTTGAAGAAGGAAAACGAGTAGAGGATTTGGATTGGTCATTAAAGTGTTTTTTATCAGCTGAGACATTCGGTTGCTATAATGAGATTTGTTATTACTATAGACAAGCCATAGCTACATCCAATTCTGCAAGGTTTCAAGATAATAGCTATAGGGATTTTAAAGCAGTTATAACAAAATGGATTGAGATTGCGAACAAGCCAGAATTTGAAATAATAAGTAATGACATTCTTAGCTTGACTTGTTATGAGTATGTTATGTTATTAGTTTGTTGTAGGGATTATGTAAAAAGCGACTTGAAATGGCATAAGGAAATGCAGAAGTTGTTTAATTATAGAAATGATAAGAAAACAAAACTAGTTGGTATATGCACAAAGATATTTGGGATTGAAAACACAAGTAAAATGTTACACGCATATTTGAGAGTTAGATAGTAGAAACTGATAGGAATAGATAATGATAGAACAGGTAATAGTAAGTGAAATAGTAATTCCTGATAGGAAAAAGACTAAATCGATAGCAAGACTTCATATGAGAGCGTTTCCGAAATTTTTTTTAACGCAGTTGGGATATTCATTTCTGGAAACATTATATGTTGGATATATTGAAGATAAAGATTCTGGAATTATTATTGCTGAAAAAGAGGGAGATATAGTTGGCTTTATTGCATATTCTAATGATTATCCAAAATTTTATCAGGGATTAATGAAAAGACATATGGTAAAATTCATCATATGTTCGATGGCGGCAGCAATAAAACATCCATCATTTATAAAAAGATTATTAGGCGCTTTAAGAAAGAGCGATGAAGTTAAAAGGGAGGAAAAATACGTGGAACTTGCTTCTATTTGTGTTGATCCACAAATAGAAAGTAATGGTATAGGAACTTTATTGATTGATTATTTAAAATCTATTGTTGATTATGCTAAATATGAATATATAAATTTAGAAACAGATGCTGTGGGAAATGATGCAGTAAATAAATTTTATATGAAAAATGGGTTTATACTTGAAAGGCAGTATATTACGCCTGAGGGAAGAGTAATGAATGAGTATAGATTTAAAGGGAAATAGATGTAATGAAGATGCTTTATATTTTGAATACTACGAATAGAGTTAATAGTTTTTCTCATTCAAGTATGATTGCTGCAAAAAAACTTGGAATAGAGTTTCATATAGTTGGAAACTGGACCGGGTATCGCGACAGTGTGGAAATCGAAGAAGATGAAAAGAAATATGGAATAAAGATTTTCCAGATTGATTTTATTAGGAATCCATTTGATCCGAGAAATATAAAAGCATACTCTCAAGTTATAAAATTAATAAAGAAAGAGAATTATGATTTAATTCATTGTAATACACCAATAGGTGGTGTGATCGGCAGATTGGCCGGGAAAAAATGTGGAGTAAACAAAATAATATATCAGGCACATGGATTTCATTTCTTTACCGGCGCACCATTGCTTAACTGGATTATATACTACCCTGTAGAAAGAATCTTAGCACATCTGACACATGCGTTAATTACTATAAACACTGAAGATTATGAATTGGCAAAAAAATTCAGACTTAAGGAAAACGGAAATGTGTATTATGTGCCAGGGGTAGGAATAGATTTGTATAATGTTGAGCCGGCAGAGGCACAAGATTGTAAAAATTTGAGACAAAAATTAGGAATTAAGGATAGTGATTTTGTTCTAATATCGGTTGGCGAGCTTAATAAAAACAAGAATAATAGAATTATTATTGAAGCAATGAATGAGTTAAATAATCAGAACATTCATTACTTAGTATGTGGCGATGGCTCTGCTAGAGAGGATTTGCAAAATCTTGCAGAAAAATATAATTTAGCTCGGAACGTTCATTTTTTAGGCTATAGAAACGATATAGAAGAATTGTTGAATATATCAGATGTTTTTGTCATGCCTTCTATAAGAGAAGGTTTGTCAAGATCTATTATGGAAGCCATGGCTGTTGGAAAACCTTGTATAGTATCTGATATTAGAGGAAATAGAGATTTGATTAGTAACGAAACTGGTGGTTATCTGTGTGGTTCAACAGATGTGAAAATGTTTGCCGAAGCAATAAGAAATCTTGCCAATAATGATAGACTTGTTAGAGAAATGGGAAAATATAATCTAAAAATGATTAAGTTGTATGATATTAATGTTGTTGCAGAAAAACTAGAATCAATTTATAAAGAGACTATAGATTACTATTCATAATTGAATTTGGGAGTGGAATGTGATGAAAAGAGAACTAGAAAATATACATAGATGCATTTATGGGAAAAGAATCCAGATAGGTGTGTTTGCTGTGCTATGTATGATGATATTTGTCTATGGATTTATGTATAGAATAATAGATCTAAGGTTTACATTTTGGTGTGCAATACCATTTGTAGTTTATTATTTATTTAAGGACACTAAGAAGAATTATTTTGATTTTAGCTTTTTATTATTAACAGTTGCAACATTGATAATAGCAAATATAGCCTATATGCGCGAGCCAGGTCTTGCTATGGTGTGGAGCGATGTAAGGTTAGTGTTTGTGTTTCCTATGGTTTATATGTTGGGATGTGCTGCTGTCGGTGATGATATAGACAAAACAAATACAAGAGTTTTTTATTCTCTTACTGCTCTCAATCTGGGAATGTGGGGACAGGTGTTACTAGACTATATAAATAGACATTTTGAGCCTAGAGATGGCTTTACCTGGTTTTCTTTCTGGAAAGATGATTATGAAGCCCGAACTGTGTTTGATATAGGCTTTCTTTTGATGGTATCTTCTTTGTTTTACGGTATAAAAATTCGTAAAAAGAACAAAGTCTTTTTTTTAATTAGTGTTTTGGGAACGATAGCTAGTTTAATCATGACACTTTTTGCTGGAGGGAGAACAGCTACTTGTGTGTGCGTTGTTGTGTTCTTTTTATGTGCGCTAACAGATGCAATACAAAATCGCCTTAATTATTCAAGGCAAATAAAAAAAATTATAGGGTTTATGCTTATAGTGGTTGGTGTTATTGGTATAGTTGCGCTTATTTTATTTTTTAATAACTTTTTAGGTATTAGAAAAATATATGAGTCATCCTATTGGTCAAGGCAAGGGGGCATTGTTCACAATATCAGATTTGAATGGGCTCGAGAAGCATTAAGATATGCCATTAGTAATCCTGAAGGCGGATGGGCTTTAGAAGCAAATAATGGGGGGACACATAATACTTGGTTGGAATTTGCAAGGAATTATAATACATTTGTATTTGTTATTATTGTTTGTTATCTAGTAGTTACACTGCTTAATGTCATTGTTATCTTAATTAAAGAAAAAAATCCTATAAAGTATTACATTATGGGTGCTGTTGTTTCTATGTTTATATATTTTAATATGGAACCGGTTGGTGCTGTACCTGCATATTATTATGTTATATTTTTTATTTTTATTAGTGGGATTTCGAATAACTATTATCGACAATGTGGGGGCAGAAAAGCTGTTAGTTCGAGTAGAATAGTCGAAAGAATTGATGTTTGTCAGAATATGGGTGTAAGAAATGAAGAGAGATATTGATAAAAACAGTCCATTATTAAGTGTTATTGTTCCTGTATATAATGTAGAAAAATATTTAGAATGTTGTATAAAAAGTATTTTAAATCAAACATACAAGAACATAGAAGTTCTGCTAATAGATGATGGCTCGACAGATGACAGCGGCATGATATGTGAAAGATGGGCATTGAGAGATGAAAGAATAAAAGTGTTTCATAAACCTAATGGTGGATTATCTAGTGCGAGAAATTATGGACTTAATCGTGTCAATGGAGAGTTGATAGGATTTGTTGACAGTGATGATTATATTCTGCCATCGATGTATGAAGAATTAATATCTTTATTATCTGAGTATGGATGTAGCGTGTCACTATGTGCTTATAATGTTCAGTACGACAATATGCGAAGAGCGGTTAGTTTGGACCTTGATAAAAAAAAGACTTGTATTGAAGGTCGATATGTTTTGGATAGTATGGTTTTTGGTAAACCATATAAATTTACGTACTCTGTGTGGAAATTTTTGTACAAATCTGAAGCTATTAATAACATTAGATTTGATGAAGGAAAGCTATATGAGGATACAACATTTGATTTACAGGTGTTGAAAGACATAAAGAAGGTGGCAATAACATTTAATCCTTTATATGTTTACAGAATGAGAAAAGATAGCATAATGAATCTTAAGCTTGAGAAACGTAACATATTAGATCTAATTCAATATGAAAGAGCATATTATAATTACTATTTAATTGAAAGAGAAGATAATATTTTTAAGAAAGCTCAGATAGGGATTGTAGGGGAGATGCTGACTTATGGGATTATTGTATTGAAAGAGCATAGCAAGGAGAAATTTGAAATTATTAGCTTGATTAAAGAAATCATAGTTGGTTTTGAAGTGAAGCCTATAGAAAGCATAAGTAACCCAAAGGTTTTTCTTAAGTGGACGTATTTTTTAATAGGATATAGGCTAACTAAGATATTTGGTTTGTAAATATTCGTTCTTTTATGGAGTTAACATTAAATGATACCTAAAAAAATTCATTATTGTTGGTTTGGTGGAGCACCCATACCAGAAAATGTAAGAAAGTGCATAGATAGTTGGGAAAGAATGTGTCCAGAGTTTGAGATTATAGAGTGGAATGAGAAGAATTATGATATTCATAAGCATTCTTTTTTGGAACGTGCATATCAAGAAAAAAAATGGGCATTTGTATCGGATTATGCTAGATTGGACATACTTCAGGAGCAGGGTGGAATATATTTGGATACCGATGTTGAGGTTATAAAAAATCTTTCGCCTTTATGCGCCAATAAGGCATTTATAGGTTTTGAAGAAGATAATGTTGTGGCTGATGGATTGGCATTGGGGGGAATACCACATTTTGAAATGTTTAAGGAAATGATGGATGAGTATAACAATGTTGCAGATTATATACCCAGCCCGAGGATGAGGACTGCAGTTTTACTTCGGCATGGATTAAAACTAGATGGAACAAGACAAACTATTAATGGGATGGAAATATATCCAGTTGATTATTTTTGCCCGCTTAGTTTGGTGACAGGAGAAAATAGAATGTCCGATAATACATATTCAATACACCATTATGATTCTTCCTGGATGGATAAACAGGGATTATTATATTTGAAATTACGAAGAAAGCTCATTAAAATTTTACCAATGAATATTAGTTCGTATTTAGCCATGTTTATTTCGATTTGCGTTTGTAATGGAGGGAGAGCTGCAATCAAGAAGTTTTTTTGCTGGATATTTTCAAAAGATAAAATAGGATAAATCTATTAGATTATTGTCATATGGAGGAATTAGGAATGTTTATATCAATTATTATTCCAGCATATAATATAAAGGATTATTTGGAAAGATGTGTATCATCTGTAATGGGACAACAGTTTACTGATTTTGAAGTTATTATAGTAGATGATGGGTCTAGAGATGAAACCGGGAAAATAGCGGATATGTTGGTTAGAAAAGCAGGGGAAAATAATGTCTATGCGCTTCATCAAGAGAATAAGGGGTTGGGAGGCGCTAGAAATACAGGCATAAAGCATGCAAGAGGAGAATATGTTATGTTTTTAGATGGCGATGACATGTTGTTTCCAGGTGCTTTGCAGACGATATATGATGCCTTACAAAAAACGAAATCAGACATTATATGTTTTGATTATTATGGAGTGAATGAAAAAAAATTGGAGGTTTTTTTAAAGAATGATAAACTGTTTTGCAAACAGGAATTAGAGAATCAACCGATAGACGTTTCCAAAAAGGATTATTTGGTGAATTGTGGTGTATCAGCGTGTAATAAAGTTTATAAAAGAACGTTATTTAATCATAAAGAGTTGTTTTTTCCAGAGAGATTATTGTATGAGGATTTAGCAACAACGCCCAAGTTGGTGATGTATGCAGATAGAATTGTTAAGATTCCTAATCCATTATATTTATACATAACTAGACGAGGAAGTATAACTACAAATCCTAAAATGGATAGATTATTAGAGCCAATGGCTGGATTTGATGGTGTCATTAATCAATTTAAAAAGAATAATTTGTTATATGATTACTACGAGGAGTTGGAATGGATTTCAATTCTTCATTGTTTTTATTATACTATGGACAGGTATTTATATATAGATTATAAAAAAGCGGTTGTAAATAAGATAGAAAAGTATTTATCCGATAGATTCCCGAATTATAAAAATAATAAATATTTACTTAAAAATATAAAAGAGGGAACATATACAAATTTGGATAAATATATCACTAATAGGTATAGTGATATAATTGTTAAACGTAGAATAATGAGTTATGTCATTAAGATATATTTAAGCTGCAGAACATTATTATCACATTAAAAACGTTTATTTTCTAAATTAAGCTAAATTATAGGATTGTAAGGAGTGAAGTATGGAGTTTTTATATCAAATTCATAATGTGGGACAATACATAAACGATGAGAATAAAAATTGGAGCGAAATAATTAAACAAAATATAAAAGAGCAGTTTGATGGGTTTGAAATATATAATGGTATTAGACCAGTAGAATGTAAGCTGATAATTCGAGAAATGGTAGAATTAGATAAAAGAAATGATGCAGTTGTAGTCCCAGAATGCTCATATTATTATCCAGAAGGTATAATACGCAGTGAATATGTTAATATTGCATACAAGGTAGATGACAAAACTGTTACTATGTGGACAGCAAAAGAAACATGGTATGCACCATATTTGTTGGAGGTATTATTTCAGCAACAGGGTATTACATTTATTCATGGAGCTTCAGTGGCAGTAGATAATACTGATGGTAAACTTTTAGTAGCATTTGGCGGTATAGGGAAGACTTGTTTTATTGCTAATGCAGCAAAGAAGGAAGGGGTAAATATTTTAGGGGACGATTTGATATTAGTTTCTGAGGATGGAATGTTGTATTCATATCCAAGACCGTTTTGTTTATATGAATATCATATACCATTATTCCCTCAATATTTTAGTAGAAATAAAGTCAGATATGTTAATATTGGGGAAAAACAGTATGTGAAAAAGATAATAAGAAGGCTTAAGTATGAACTGCATATTAATGATAAAAACGTATATCATTATATAACAGTTTCGCCTGTTCATTTGTTTGAAATTGGAAAAATCCAAATTGAGCCAGTACCAATTAAAGATATTTATATTTTGCGAAGAAATCAAAAATGTCGTGAGGTCGCTAGCATGTCTATTAAAGAACCACAAAAAGCAGTTAATTTTGCGATGAATGTAATTATGCACGAATGGGATATTGGACTTAAAGTAATATTGAACCGACACGCTCAGAATTTCAAGAGCTTTGAAGAATATTTACAGCCAAGACAAGAAATTCTTACCAAGGCTTTTTCTCGAGCGAAATCAATTAGTTGTGTTGATATTCCCGAAAAAATGAATGCGACAGATGTTAGTGTTGAGCTAAACAGGCTTATATTGGAGGAAAAAGTTTAATGAAAATTTTGTCAATAATGTGTGATATGGTTCGACCTAGTGTACTAGACTTTGATAATCCTATCAATAAGAGCTTTGAAAAAAAAATCATAGAAATAGGAGGGACAATATATCCTAATTGTTTTTCCCCTGGTCCAGACACGGGGAGAAGTTTGGGGTGCTATTGGAGTGGGAAAAACCCACAGGACAATGGTTGCGATACTAGAGCTAAATATCCAAAGTTTTATCTCAAAACAGGTTCTTTTCTTGATAAATTAGCAGAACACAAATATAATTTTTATTTCTTTACAAATCCTAATGAAAAAGTCTTAGGGGATTTACCTATAATATATGAGAATGAGGGTGTTCATAATGACGATTTGGATATTAAAAAGTTTTTAAGTAAAATTGATTTATCGCAGGAAAACATCTATGCACATATATTTTTGACTGATTTCCACTGGGCAATAGATGATTACGGAGCAAATGGCTGTGGTGTAGAAAAGGGACTCAGTATACTTAGAGAAAGTATAGATATCATTTTTAATAATCTTCCGATTGATGAATTTGATTATGTGATTATTTTTTCCGATCATGGATTTAAATATAGTATTGAATTTGAACATCAGGAAAAATACTTGTTGTTGAACAGGGATCGAAGTAATGTTTTTATGTTTCTTCATAAAAAAGGGGAGAAAAATGATATTTCATATAATAATAAACTCTGTTCCCTAATTGATGTTTATCCAACTATTATGGAGATGATAAATGAGGAGTATGAGGGTGATGCATATTCTCTTTTTTCGGATAATGAGCATGAATTTGTGATTGCTGACGATCATAGTGAGTTTTTGCCAAAAGTGAATCAGACTATTGAAATATGGGCTCTAATAAAAAAGCAGAGAATTTATTTTAGGACATTTGATGGATATTTCAGAGATGATGGAAAGGAGTTTGAATTGAACAAGGAGGAGTTTGATGCTTTTTTGTGCAATCAATCAAAGTCATTTTTGGAAGTATATAAACAGTTGAAAATATTGGATTTATATAAAAATATGGCTAATGATAAGAGCTATTATACTAATGGTGCGCCAAGATATTCTGTGGGGAAGAGCGATATTCTGAAACGAATAAAGAGGAAAAAAACCGCATATACGACACGTGAAACATATAATGGGAAATAGCATGGAAACAGAAGAAAAAAGATTTTTTGATAAGCGTAGTGTTACTAGGATTATTGTATATTTTTTGGGGATTTTTGCTCTAAAAGGAGCTTCTTTAATACTTACACCACTATATACACATGTTTTCACTACGACACAGTATGGAACTATTGAACTCGCTAATTCTATTACAGTTTTTTTTTCAAATCTAATCAGCCTAGGATTATGCCAATATATTGGAATAGAGTACTTTCACTTCAAGGATTGGGAGAGAACCGTTGCAGTTGAGAAGAACATCATTTTATATTTAATGATTTCAACTCCAGTAATCATTATATTTTTTATATTGAATTTTGCAGGGGTGTTGTCGTTTACTACTGTAGATAAAACAATGCTCTTTTTAGTTGCTATAAACTCATATTTTGCTTATTTTTCTAACTTATGTTTGATGTTATGTAAGAATCAGCAAAAAACATATTTAATGACTTTCATCCAATTTATTATAGGAATGATGACTTTAATTCTGAATTATTGCGGAATTATTGTATTCGGGTGGGGGATATACAGTACACTAATAACAACTGCAATAACTGGTGTTGTGTTTGTGTTATTACTTCCATTTGTATATAAATTTGATGTCAATGTAAAAGATGTTCGATTTTCCAAAAACGAAACTAGTCTCATTTTAAGGATAAGCATTCCATTGGCAATTACAAGTATTGTAAACAGTGTATTGTTGTTAGGGGATCGTTGGATTCTAAAATATTTTTGCACAACTGGTGAGATAGGATTATATTCCCTGTGCACTAAGATAGGGAGTATTTTTGAATTGGTATTAATTAGCACACTGACGATTTTTTATGCACCAAGTGCATATAAGAATTTTCAGGAAAAAGGGCTGGAGATAGCAGAGAGAAGAAATAGAAGAATGTTTTGGATATATATAGGTACAGCCATTCTTATGGCATTGATATTTATAGTTTTTATTCATTGGGTTTTTCCTTTGCTAATTGATAATAGATACGCCGAGTCTGAAAAATTTTTATGGATTGTTTTGGTTGGTGATATTTTTATTGGGGCAACATATTTTAGGACATATTTGGTAAATTATTATAAAAAGACAAAAAATATCCTGTTCATGAATGTCGCTGCAATGATATTTAATATAGTTGCTAATTTGTTATTTATTCCTAGATTTCGCATATGGGCAGCGGCTGGGACTACTGCTTTATCTTATGTTTTGATGTTTATCATAGCAGAATTTGTGAATTTGAAATTAATGGGAGAACTTAGATATAAAATTAAGTGAAGTTGAAAGGTAATCAAGAATGAAAACAGTATACACATGCTTTTGCACAGATGTAATCCATGAGGGACATCTTAACATTATTAATGAAGCAAAAAAATATGGTAGAGTTGTAGTTGGATGTTTAAGCGATAAAGCATCAATACGTTATAATAGATTTACAACATTATCTGAAACTGAACGTATGAAAATATATAAGAATATA
>JAEEGL014353583.1_pt1 | contig 20515 bp, 20 predicted proteins | sample 9134231 | NCBI WGS metagenome assembly JAEEGL01 (sample SAMN16246548, study PRJNA631951) | gut metagenome | biome: gut microbiome; feature: rumen; material: fiber-attached | host: Bos | place: Iran: Karaj | collected 2018-10
GCATTGCTGCACTTTAATCTCGGAAATGCCGTCCAGAGCCAGAAATACGCTGAAAAGGCGATGAAACAGGCCAGGAAATTTTACAAATACAACTATGAGCAGATGACCGACTTCCAGAAAGCCTACGATCTGATCCAAACCGTAAAAAATGGCAAATAATTCCAAACCAAAAAGAACGATCCGGATCCCTCAGGACCCGGAATTACGTGCGTTGCGCTCGTCTCTGGACGAGGCTCGGCAGCGCCATGGTGCCAATTCTTTCGAAGCGCTGGAAGTCCTCGGAAACATCGAGGCTTTTTATGAAAATCACGGAAACCCTTCGGAAGCGCTTCGGACCTGTGATCTCATCCTGAAACAACTTGATGCGATGAGATTGTCCAAATCCGATTGGGCATTTGAATATCTTTTGCGGCAATCTTATTTTCTTCTTTTGCTGGCAAGACCGGAGGAAGCCGAGGCTGCGGCGAAAGCGGCTTATGAAGGAATCCGAAATCTATACGGCTCCTGCTGCACCGAAATTCTCTTCGCTCTGCGGCAGTACCTTGAAGTCCTTGCCTCCAACGGCAAGACGATGTCCGTAAACGCTCTCGGTGAGAAATATCTCCATATCGCGGATGAATTATATCGCCAGAATGAACCGGAATGGATCCGTTCCCGCATCGACATGTCTTCTTTCTACAGCATGGTCGGCCGGGAAAAAGACGCAAGAACTCTCCTACTGTCGGTCAGTCTTACGATGAAGATGGATCCCGCTCTCCGGGACGATATCGTTTTAACCTTCGAGGACACTTATTTCAGTGAAGAGGAGCTCCTATCTCCTCCCTTGCCGGTTCGGATCAGGGAACTGCTTTTTGATCTTCCCGTCCCGCAGCGTCAGGATCCTCTCAGTCTTTCCTACACACTGCTCTCTGTCGCCGCGGAACACAATGACTCAGAATGCTGCGCTTTTCTTTGTCAGAAAATTCTGGATCAGGAAGAGCCCGTCTGCGAAGAAGATCGGAAGCGTTACCAGACCGTCCGTATCGTCCGTGATGCGCTGAACGGCCTTCTGTACTTCTAAATAGCAGCATAGTGTTGGACAAGAATGAAAGGACCTCCTGCCGGTACTCCCGGCAGGAGGTCCTCCGCTATTTCGGATTCAGAACCATAGGATCATCTCGCATTGTAAACGAACGCCCTGTCATAAGCTGTGTGCAGCGCGTCATAGATCTGACCAGTACGGTCCGCGTCGCCGACAAGGATCAGTTTGTCTCCGTACGCTTCACGCAGCGCGTCAAATTCCGGTCGCTGCGGCCGTACGCCCATCGCAAGGACAACCGTATCAGCAGGGATCGCGGTGATCTCCCCGGTTTTTGTATCCTTCACGCAGACCTGTCCATCTTTCACCTCCGTGAGCGCTTTTCCTTTCGCGATAGCACCGCCGGTCTTCATGATTTCCTGAGCAAGATGCATCACGATACTCGGATACAGGTTTCCGCCGACTTTGTCAAGCATCTCCACCACAGTGACATGGTAATTCGGCGCCAGCGTTTCCGCCGTTTCCAGACCGGTCACTCCGCCGCCTAGAATAACAACTTCCTTTCCTTGCACTTCCGCTCTGCCTGCCAGGACGTCTTCGGCAGTGACTGCTTTCTCAATGCCGGGCAGCTTCGGAACGACGGGAGAACCACCGCTTGCCAGGAAGACCGCCTCCGCGCCGGCAGCTTTAACAGTTTCCAGCGTTCCGGGAGTATTCAGCATGACTTTCACGCCAGCCTCTTCCAGTTCGGCTTCCTGTGTTTCCACGAACTCCGCAAGCATGGTCTTGTTCGGAGGGATCGCAGCAAGGTTGACAGAACCTCCGAGCTTCCCGCTCTTTTCAAAGAGCACGACGCTGTAGCCTCTTTTTGCAAGTACTAGCGCGGCTTGCATGCCGGAAGGACCGCCGCCGATGACAGCGACCGTATGTCCCTCACCGTTGCGGACCAGTTTCTCTTCTCCCCATTCGAATTCCCGTCCCAGAACCGGGTTCAGCGTGCACCCGAGCGGCAGCCCGTCGTTCAGGATGCGGAAGCATTCCATGCATCCGAGGCATTTCCGCATCAGTTTTTCTTTACCGTCCCTCGCCTTGACTCCCCAGTCTGCATCAGCCAGGAAACCGCGGGCAATGCCGACGAAGTCGCAGTTTCCCTCTTCCAGCATCTGTTCGGCAACGGCAGGATGTTTGATCGCATCGACGGCGATGACCGGTACGCCGACTTCCTTGCGGATATTGGCGCCGAGATGCTTCTTCCATCCTTCTGCATAATAGGAAGGCTCAATGATCGTCGAGCCGGAATCGTACATGCCGCAACTCACGTTGATACAGGAAATCCCGAGTTTTTCCAGATATTTGGCGATCCGGATACCTTCCTCATCATCAATACCGCCGGGAAGATAGTCATTGCCGTTCATTCGAACAGAGATCGGATACTTGGGCCCGCAGTAGGCCTTGATCCCCATGATGATCTCCGTGATGAAGCGCATGCGGCCTTCAAAACTGCCGCCGTACTTATCTGTTCTTTTGTTCGTGTAAGGCGACAGGAACTGACTCACCAGATACCCGTGTGCCGCATGGATCTCCACGCCGTCCACTCCCGACTTCTGAGCGATCACAGCGCCGGTGACAAATTTGCGGACCATCGCCTCAACTTCTTCCGTTTCCAGCGGTCTCGGCTGTTCTCCGATTACCTTGCAGGTCACATCGGAAGCCGAAACAGGCTGTCTGCCGCCGATCAGTCTGCTCGGCGTCTGGTTGCCGGGGTGATGGAGCTGAACGAACAGTTTCGTTCCGTAGGCGTGTACGGCTTCCACGAGTCTGTGCAGCTGAGCGACTACATGCGTGTTGGTAACGCTCAACTGGTTCGGCGTGCCGACGCCGGTCTCGTCGTCGATCCTCGTGATCTCTGTAATAATCAGACCCGCTCCGCCTCTCGCGCGGTCCGCATAGTATTTGATCATCCGCTCTCCGGCCTCGCCGGTGATCTCCGCCAAGGAGCACCCCATGGCGGTCATGACAATCCTGTTACGGATCTCCAGAGCACCGATATAGCCGGGCTCAAACAATTTTTTGTATGCCATTTTTCCTCTCCTTCACAAATACATCGTTTCGTTTCCATATTTACCCAATCTATATTCAGTATATCGAATAGATAGAAACAGACGGGCAGAAATGTGCCCGTCTGTTTACAAAATCATGACTATCGACAATAAAAAGCCCAGCCGTTTGTGCACTTTGCCGCCGCAGTTCACCCGAGCGTTCTGATCTCAGAGTTGATACTGCCTCCGTTGAGCGTGAGCACAGCATAAAAAGGAGGTGTGGACTCGCCGATGGAGCCCGGATTCAGGATCAGTATTCCCTCCCTGTCCTCTTTGTACGGTTCATGGGTATGTCCGAATAAAATGACTTCTGCCCCGCATTCCGCACCGGCTGAGGCCAGTTTCTCCAGGTGCGGATCGAATTTCACGTCATAACGGTGCCCGTGCGTCGCGAAAAAACGGACGCCGTCCACCACGCACTCCAGATAATACGGGGCCTTTGTGCGGAGATCGCAGTTGCCGCGCACGGAAAGAACAGGCAGTTTCGGGAAAACCCTCCGCAGCCATACAAGATCGTTTTCTCCATCGCCAAGGAAAAACACAAGATCCGGTTTTTCCAGCCTCGTAGCACGAAGCATTTCCCGGGGAGAACCATGTGAATCCGAGTATACACAGATCTTCATAAGGCAATACACAGTGGGAACAGCATCTCTGCTGTTCCCACATCCTTTTACAAAACTGTTACTCTCCGCAGACTACGTCGTCGTAATCGTAGGAATTCGTCAGAAGGACGGCGACAGTATCGCTGTATCCGGCTTCCGCGATCTTGTCGCGGTCGAAGGTCATCAGTTTCTGACCGGTCTTGATCTCCTGTCCTTCCTCCACAAAAAGTTCAAATCCATCGCCCTGCATATTGACAGTGTTGACGCCGACGTGGATCAGCAGTTCCATGCCGTTGCAAAGCAGGCCAAGCGCGTGCTTCGTGTCAGGGGCCTGTGTGACGGTCCCGTCAAACGGGGCAACAACGAGTCCGGCAGAGGGTTCAACGCCGACACCGTCTCCCAGGATTCCTTCTGCAAAGGTCTCATCCGGGATCTCGGTCTGGGGAATGACTTTCCCCGGGACAGGTTGCAGGATCGTTCCAGCAGAGCAGCGGATCACGGCTTTTTCCGGGACAAATAACGGCTCTTCCTTCACAGGAGCCTTCTTCTCGGGAATTTCTTCTTTCCACAAAAGGTTGGTCAGGAAGAACGCAACGCCAGCGGAGATCAGAAGCTCGATGACGTACATGGGGATATTATTGACCGCCAACAGTCCAGGGATTCCGGTGACACCGTAAGTAGTTGCTCCGAAGCCTACCCATGCTGCAAACAGAGAGCCGACCGCGCCGCCGACAACTCCGGCGATGAAGGGTTTCATGAATCGGAAGTTGACGCCGAAGATCGCGGGCTCTGTAATACCGAGAGACGCGGACAGAGAGGACGGAAGCGCGACCGACTTTGTCTTGGCGTTCTTCGTTTTCAGGGCAACCGCAAGACAGGCACCGAACTGAGCGAAGTTTGCTGCGGACGCTATGGGCATCCAGGTATTTAGACCGTCTTTCGCAATCATTCCGGCCTCAATGACGTTATACATGTGGTGCAGGCCCATTACGACGGTAAAGGGGTAGATCGCGCCCATGATCAGTGAGCCGATACCAAATCCGATGGTGATCAGCTGCTGTGCCGCTGAGAGGATCCAGTTCTCCAGCACGGAGAATGCGGGTCCGATAATCGTGAAAGTCACAAATGCAGTGGTCAGCACGGTAACAAGAGGCGTCACGAACAGATCGATCATCTCCGGGACATGCTTATGCAGCCAAGATTCCAGTTTTGACATCAGGAAAACGGCAAGGATAACGGGAATGACATGTCCCTGATAGCCGACCTGCTGAACGTTGAAAAACAGCAGTTTCCAGGTCGGGATTTCTCCCGCGGCATAGTTGCCTACCGTCCATGCGTTTATCAGTGCAGGATGGACCATCATCAGACCGATGACTGCACCCAGGAACACATTCCCGCCGAAGACCCTTGCGGAACTGATAGCAACCAGAACAGGCAAAAGCGCGAATGCGGTATTCGCCACGAGATCCAAAAAACTGTACCAGTCCGATTCTCCAAAGGCCGGAATGAACCGGGGCAGCGCCTCAACAAGTCCCATCATCAGACCGGAGGCAACAATCGCCGGCAGGATAGGGACAAACACGTCGCCAGGCGTTTTCAAAATTTTCTTCCAAAGTGGCATTTTTGACGCGGCAGCTTCCTTGACTTCTGCCTTCGTCGCAGCGGTGAGGCCGGTGACTGCCAGAAACTCATCATAGACTTTGTTGACTGTACCGGTTCCAATAATAAGCTGGAGCTGTCCGTTGGAATCAAACAATCCCTTGACGCCTTCGACATCCTCCAGAGCCTTCGTATCGATCTTACTGTTATCAGCAATCACGAGACGCAGACGGGTCGCACAGTGAGCTGCGCTGATGATATTCTCTTTCCCGCCGAGGTGGGAAAAGATCTCTTCCGCGCATTTACGGTAATCCAGTGCCATCTTGCTTTCTCCTCAGATAAATGATGACCGCGGCATTTTCAACTATTCCATCAGGTGAACTAATGCCGCGGTTGGTCCTTTATTTTATTGTATATGAGTCCTCTATGCCTGTAAATAATTGGCGGAGTTACAGGACTCATTCTTCCCTGTCCGGTCACTTTCAGTGGACCGGGCAATTCCAGCAGACGAGGATCTCCTCTATAGGGACTCCAAACACTGCAGACAGGATCAGCAGATTATCCACTGTAGGCAGGCATGATCCGCTCTGCCACTTGTATATTGCCTGAGGGTTCGCAAATCCCAGAACTTGTTGCAGATCCCTGACCGTCAATCCAGACTTTTTTCTCAGTTTTATTATGTTTGCGCCAGTGGCGGCAAGATCGACCACCGGAATTTCTGCACACATTTTATTTACTCTCCTTTCTGTCGCATGTCCTTCCGGACACTTCCGTACTGCTCCTCTGCTCCGCAGGCAGACATTTCGTGAAAGAAGAAAGCCGCCTGTCGACAAGACAAGCGGCAAATCACTGCCAGGCCAGTGTTTTCTCTTACGTATAGAGAGAAACGCCTTCCCTGTCCGGTCGGGAGCACATCAAAAGAACCTGCATTTCCTGACGGGATCCGCCCATCCATGCAACAACTACCATCGAAGCCTTGTTCAGCAGTCTGGTCATTATTTTGCTCCTTTCCTTCAAAATCCTATTTATTATATCCTACGGCATCGTTGTATTTCATTATACCTCAGGTTGAAAACACCTTTCAGCGCTTTCATACGATGAACGTAGTTTCCTCAATCGGTTTTCTGTCTGCGTGCCTTGCAGAAGGTCCCATATCCGGATAGCCGATCGGCAACAGGAAAACCACATGCTGGGAAACCGGAAGATCGAGCGCCTCTCTGACGGTTTTTTCATCAAACATGTTGACCCAGCAGGAACCGATGCCCAGCGCCCACGCTTCAAGCATCATATGAGTCCCAACGATGGATGCATCCTGATCCCCGGAGTTCTTCTCCGGGCAATCGCCGCGGTGAAAGACCTCTGAATCCTCATATGCGACCACAAGTACCACCGGTGCCCCGTAAAGGCACGGCGACCCGGCCTTCAGACGTTCCATCGCTTCGAGCGATTTCACCGCATAAACACGCTGCGGCTGGCTGTTTTTCGCGGTAGGTGCGATCTGTCCGGCTTCAAGAATCTTATCCAGTTTTTCCGGTTCGATCTCTTTTCCACTGAATTTTCTCACCGAATAGCGTTCTTTCATCAGTTCAAGCATAACTGTTCTCCTTTCGATTCCTGATCCTGTTTTCCCGTGTATTTACTCTTCTTCTTCAGACTCCATGGCAGTCACGGCGATATGCAGTTCTTCCAGCTGCTTGTCTGTAACGACCGAAGGAGCCCCCATCATAACGTCCTGCGCTTTTTTGTTCATCGGGAAAGGTATTACTTCCCTGATGGTCTCTTCACCTGAAAGGAGCATTACCATCCTGTCAACGCCGGGTGCGATTCCCGCGTGCGGCGGCGCACCGTAGCAGAAAGCATTGTACATCGCAGGGAATTTCTTCTTGACATCTTCTTCCCCAAGCCGAACCATCTCAAAAGCCTTGATCATGATCTCCGGATCATGGTTCCGGACAGCCCCGGAAGACAACTCCACGCCGTTACAGACAAGGTCGTACTGATCCGCCATGATAGAAAGCGGATCGATCTCCCCTCGCTCTGCTTTCAACAGTGTCTCGAGGCCACCGGAAGGCATGGAAAAGGGGTTGTGGCAGAATTCCATTTCACCGGATTCCTCGCCAATCTCATACATTGGGAAATCCACGACCCAGCAGAACGCGTACTGCTCTTTGTCCATATGACCAGGAACATTCGCGCCCAGTATCTTGATCAGAACTCCTGCTGTTTTCTGCGCCGCGTCCAGATTGCCTGCGCTCAGTGCGACGAACGTTCCGTTTTCAAGCCCGAGACGCTCTTTCAGCTGTTCCTTTTTTTCTGTCAGGAACTTGGAAACACCGCCGACAAATTCGCCGTTCTCATCGACGCGGAACCAGAATGCTTTATTTGCCGTCTGAACTTCCGCATCGGCAAGATACTTGTCGATCTGCTTCCGGGTGCCCTCAAATCCGGACACCGGGACAGCCTTGACGACAGCGTTCTCAAACGGACCGAATCCGCAGTCTTTCAGAATATCCGTCACATCCGAGATCCTCAGGTCGATACGGAGGTCCGGCTTATCCGTTCCGAACTTGTCCAGTGCCTCGAGATACGGGATCCTTTCGAAAGGAGCGGTAGACGCACGGTCATAGGTACCGTATTTCGCGAAGATCGGCGGCAGCACATCCTCCAGAACAGCAAATACGTCTTCCTGCGTGGCGAACGCCATCTCCATGTCCAGCTGATAGAATTCTCCAGGAGAACGGTCTCCTCTGGCGTCCTCATCCCTGAAACAGGGTGCGATCTGGAAATACCGGTCGAAGCCAGACACCATCAGCAACTGTTTGAACTGCTGAGGCGCCTGTGGCAGCGCATAGAATTTTCCAGGATGTTTCCTTGCTGGAACGAGGTAGTCTCTCGCGCCTTCCGGAGAAGACGCAGTAAGGATCGGCGTCGTGATCTCCAGGAATCCGTGTTCTGTCATCGATTGGCGCAGTGCGGCAACGACATTGCAGCGCAGCACGATATTCTTTTTGACCTCGGGATTCCGCAGATCGAGGTAGCGGTATTTCAGTCTCGCAGTCTCGTCGGCATCACGGCTGTGGTTGATCTCGAACGGCAGTTCATTGTAGATGCACTTGCCGAGCACCTCAACTTTTTCAGGAACGATCTCGATGTCGCCGGTAGCCTGTTTTGGGTTTCTGGAACTGCGTTCCCTGACGGTTCCCGTGACTGATATCGTGGATTCCTTGATGATCCCGCGGAAAGTGCGGATCATGTCCTCGGTTTCGGCGACGACCTGCGTCGTGCCGTAGAAGTCGCGGACAACGGCAAAGGCAAGGTTCGCCGATACGATCCGGAGGTTCTCCAACCATCCGCTGATTCTGACCTTTGCGCCGACATCGGAAATCCGCAGTTCTCCGCATGTATGAGTTCTGGATTGCATAATTTGATCTCCTAGTTAAGATTCTGATTCATTGTCTTCACGGCGTCATCGCCGCGTCAGGACGATATGTGGGCATTATATCACACCTGGACATGTAAATTCTTTTCTATTCGGTAACAGGCTGTTTTTCCAGGATCCTCGCACACAGTTCATCCAGCACATCATCTTCCATGATGGCATAGTCGTGGCCTTTCCCGTCACCGATGATCTCCTCAACCTCAACGTTGTTGTCTTTCAGTTTTTCTGCAAACAGCTGCAAAGTCGGATAGAAGATCTCATGGTTGCCGTAATACAGCGTAACGTTCCGCAATGACGAAACATCACCGTACAGCGGGCTTAAATGGTAGTCGCTGGGATTATCCCCTGCCGCCCATAGTTCTCCGTACAGCCGCAGCATCTGGGCGTCCAGCATTTTGTCCAATTCCTGGTATTTCTCCGTTTCCGGGTGCGTGATCATCAGGTCTACCCACGGAGAAACGAGAACAAGTTGTCCCGGCTGCTCCATTCCGCGCTCCGCAAGCTGTTCGCACAGACCCGCCGCCAGTGCTCCTCCCGCCGAGTCTCCCATCACCACTATATGGTCCGCGCCATAGAGATAGCACATCTGATAATAGAGCGCCTCCAGAACCGGGTAGGTATGGGTATAATTGAATCCCGTCAGCAGCGGATACAAAGGGACGATCACGTCGTATCCGGTCTCCATCGTGATCTTTTTCGTGACAGGATAGTAAAAAGCGTTGTCATACTGCCCCATATACGCGCCGCCGTGAATATACAGCACAGCGTATTCCGCGTTCTTCTTCGCAGCCAGCGTCAGGATACGGACACCGCAGAATCTTCCCTCGGAAAGCTCGATCTGCTTTTCCTTCTTCGGGAACTTATACTCGGTGTGATCCATCAGGAACGACTTGTCGTTGATCATTTCCGAGAACGAAAGTCTCGCTTCCGGCTCGGGCTCTGGCTCAGGTTCCGGTTCAGGTTCAGGCTCAGGTTCGGGCTCAGGCTCGGGCTCAGGCTCGGGTTCCGGTTCCGGCTCCGGTTCTTCCAGCGCCAGGAAATCCGCGATTTCCTCTACCGTCACCAGCCATTGCTGCTGAGGAGAAACGACTGCTTCTCCGTCGCCCCTCTGCGTTCCGTAACTGCCGAACTGTGAATGGTTGCCGCCGGGGATCACCAGTTCCGTGCTGTCCTCCGGCCACAGTTCTCTCGCTGCTTTGTATCTCTTCTTGTTTAGCACGTTGTCTCTGGATCCGTACAATGACAGGAGCCGCATTTCCGGATCCAGTTCCTCCGTCACGCAGGAAGCCAGCAGGATCACTCCATCAACGTCGCCTGCGTGCCGGACAGCATATCGGGCAGCCACGCTTCCGCCCATTCCGTGTCCTGCCATATACCGCACAGAGTATGCGCCGATACCGATCACCTGATCCGCTGCGTCCGTGTCGAAAGCCGGAACGCGCACCGGCATCTTCATCAGGAAGACATCAGCTCTCTTTTCTGCGATCCCGAGGAGCAGCGGCGCGTATGCCGATGCTTCCACTTTCACATCGGGATAAAAGATGACAGCAGCTTCTTCGCCGGGTCCGTCGAAGAAATACCCGTAATCCGTTTCCGTCACCCGGATCTCATCCGACCCTTTCAACGCCTGCTGCGCTGTCCCGTCGGCATGGTGAAAGACCGCCAGATACCCGGCGCAGATGCCGATGATCAGGATCAGCCACAGAAAAAAAGCGCAGACCGCATGCGGAAACCACCCGTGTTTCCGTTTCGCGGTTTTTCTCCCGACCAAAAGACCGGAAAGAAGCCAGCTGACACAGAAACAAAGGATAGCTGCCAGAATGATCATAATGATCTGAAATAGACCCACTTGCGTTTTTCCTTTCTGCCGTCCTTTACACCGATACCGTTATTATACCCGATTCCGCCGAAAAAGCATTCTCCGCTTCCGGCAAAGAAAAAGGCCTTCAGTTGAAGGCCTTTTGAAAACATGACCGGATTCAGACGCCAGTTACTTTGATCTGGCACATCCGCATTGTCGCAAGAGCGGAATCGTGCGTTTCGGGCGTAACGCCTGCACAGCAGGACGCATCCACTGAGATCGGCACTTCAGGCATCGCCGCTTTCAGCAGCAGCGCGTTCGAGACGACGCAGATATCCGTGCAAAGGCCGACCAGTTCCAATTCCAGATCCTCGAACTGGGACAGCACTCTCAGATCCTCTGCCAGACGGATGCTTCCGAATGTCGGTTTTTCATAGACCTTTGCGTGTGCCGTCGCTTCTGCGACAGCGGGATTCAGTTCCCAGCCCTTTGTCCCCCGCACGCAATGTACAACGGGAAGGTTCTTACCCTCCTGAGTCCTCATGTAATCAGCGCCGTGGGTATCCAGCGTCACAATGACATCCCTCTCGGGATAAGACCGGATCTTGCTGACGACATTGTCCACGATGAGCTGCGCTTCAGACGTTCCAAGGGAACCGTCCACGAAGTCATTCTGCATATCGACCACGATCAGCAATTTTCTCATATCCATCACCTCGTTTATTCCAGCGCTTCCAGCATCTGGGCTGGATTTTCCGCTGCTTTTACTTTGTCCATCGCCTTTACGATCAAGCCGTTCTCGTCGATCAGATACGTCGTCCGTACAACGCCCATCGTCACTTTCCCGTAATTCATTTTTTCCTTCCACACGTCATACATCTGAAGGACTTCCTTTTCCGTATCCGACAGGAGGATGAATGGGAGGCCGTATTTCTCTTCGAACTTCTTATGGGACGCCACGGAATCCTTGCTGACGCCAAGAATCACAGCGCCTTTTTCGCGGAACTGCGGGAACAGTTCACCGAATGAGCAGGCCTGTTTCGTACAGCCGCTCGTCATGTCCTTCGGGTAGAAGTATAAGATCACTTTCGACCCGGCAAATTCTGAAAGCGAACGCATCGTTCCGTTCTGATCCGGAAGGGAAAACTCCGGCGCTTTTGTTCCGACCTGCAGCATATCAGCTACCTCCGTGCAATGATCTGCAATCTGTTATGTTTGCTTCCGGCGTCTGATGCACAGCGCCACCGTACGGACTACGGCATACAGCGAGACAGCGACCGTCATGACGACCGCAACGACGGTAAAGAGCAGAACCAGTGCCGGAGCGGGATGTCCCGTCGCTTCGGGATTTACGATCCTCGTATCTAGATAAGCGCCTAAAAATACGAGAACTACGTCCAGCACGAGCTGGAGCGGAATCAGCAAAAGCGTCCGGAAAGGAGACCGCTCTTTTCTTTCGGCCATAAGTCACTCCCCTTTCACCGTATAAATCCTTTTCTCCCACAGTATACACTCATTTGTACAGGGAAACAAAACCTACGCACGGTCCTCGCCGTCTTCACTGAGTTTTTCCAGTTTTGCCCGGAAAGCCAGGACCCGCGGCGTGCGGAGATCGTCGAACCTGATCACGTAGGCATTTCGGTCCATATCGATGGATTCGATTGTTCCTTTCCCCAGATATTCATGCTTCACTCTGGTGCCTTCCGGTAGCAGGAATGAATCCATATCCTCCGGCATGTATGCCTCCTGAAAAGCGATATATTCCCGGGCGTCCTCGATCAGTCCTTTGGCGGGTTTTACCGTATATTCCAGATACTCCTTGTCAATATCCAACACGAAACGGGAGGGATACCGGGGCGAGCCGTCATAATTTCTGCCCTCAGCAGCGGTCAGCGACAGTTCTTTTTCCGCACGCGTCATCGCCACGAAGGCAAGGCGCCGTTCCTCCTCCATTCCCTGCAGATCCTTCGTCCTTCTCGAGGGGAAAATCCCCTCGTTCATTCCGGCGAGAAAAACATACGGGAACTCCAATCCTTTCGCGGCGTGGATCGTCATCAGTTTGACCTGATCCGACGTGTCCGGGATGTCGTTGTTCGTAAACATTGCAACATGCGCCAGATAATGCTCCGCTGTCGCCTCCTCGCCGCAGGAAGTCTCATATTCGTAAATCGACTGTTTGAGTTCCGCAAGATTGTCCAGTCTTTCCTGGCTTCCCTCCGTACGCAGCATCGTCTCATATCCGCTTTCGTCCATGAGTTTCGACAGCAGTTCCGACACCGGCCAGTCGCTGTACGTGTATGTATACGATTCAACCAGGTTGACGAATTTCGCTCCCTTTGTTCCCTTGATCATCTCATGATCAAGATTCTGCTTCAGCGCTTCGTAAAGAGAACACTTCCTCTGTTCGGCATACTCTTCCAGGAAGGACATTCTGCGCTTACCGAGATTGCGCTTCGGACTGTTGGCGATCCTTCGGAAGGACAGATCGTCCTGAAGAACGATCATGCGGAGGTAACTGAGGGCGTCCTTGACTTCCGCGCGTCCGAAAAACGGTACGCCGCTGTAAATGTGGTACGGGATTTTTTTGTTCAGCAGGGACTCTTCAATGGAGCGCGAGACATAGTGCGCCCGGTACAGGACGGTCATGTCGCGGTAGGGCACGTTCTCTGCTTTCTTGTTCTCGATCTCCTGTGTGATCCACTCCGCTTCTCCTGCCGTATTCCTGGCGAAATGGAACCTCACTTTCCGTCCGGACGGCAGAACGGCGACGAGGTCCTTCGGGATCCGGTGCCGGTTGTTCGCGATCAGGGAGTTCGCAGCGGCGAGGATCTCCGGAGTCGAGCGGTAGTTCTTCACCATCATGATGGTGCGGACATTCGGAAATCTGCGGTCGAAATCCAGCAGATATTTGACGTTGGCACCGCGCCACGTATAGATGGTCTGGTCCGGGTCGCCCACGATGAACAGGTTCTGGTGATAGTCGCACAGCACTTCCATCAGTTCGTACTGGAGCGCGTCGATGTCCTGAAACTCATCGATCATGATGTATTCCAGCCTCTTCTGCCATTTCAGACGGATCGCTTCATCACGCCGGAAGATGTACAGCGTGAACTTGATAAGATCGTTGTAATCTAGACCGAAACACTTTTTCTGCTGATAAAGATACCCGAAAAAAATAATGTCATCCGTCTCCGTCGCTGCCAGATATTTTTCATGCAGCGCGTCCAGTGAAAGCCCTATCAGCTCCTGATAGTACTCCGGTTTCCGGAAAAGCTTCTGGATCTCGATCATATCCCTCGCATCGGAAAATGTTCTGTCCCGCAGTGTCAGGCCGCGTTCTTCGTAGATCGTGCGCAGCATGGAATCGATATCGCTGTTGTCAAGCACAAGGAAGCTCTTCGGGTACTGAACTGCATTGCTGTCCTCCTGCAGCACGGAGACGCAGAAGCCATGAAACGTGTTGATGTATCCCGTATCCTGATCCCCGATCAGGTTGTGAATCCTCTGCCGCATCTCGTTTGCCGCCTTGTTGGTAAAGGTCACACAGAGGATATGTTCGGGCAGGACGCCCATCTCATTAACAAGAAAGGCGAAACGGTGCGTCAGCGCACGGGTCTTTCCGGAACCGGCACCGGCGATCACGCGGACGAATCCCTCGGTCGCGGTCACCGCTTCTCTCTGCTCTTTGTTCAGTATCTCCTCCATCTCCGACTCCTTCCGCGCGCCTATGAAGCATATGTTCTGTTTCAATCATACCAACAGGGCGGCAATTTGAAAAGGCTCAATCTTTTTTCCCGTAAAGACAGACGCCGCGCTGTCCGCGCGGCGTCTGTCTAAACATGGAATTCAGTTGTTATATCCAATGACCTTCGCCATCAGTCTGTAGGGATATCCGATCGCGCACAGCGGGAAATTGATCTGATCATTCGTATTGCCGTTGACCAGATAATCCACGATGTCTCCATCGGCGTCCCGCAGAACTTTCCGCAACACCATGACATGCGGGCAATCGCCGTAGGAGATGGGCGCAGAACCGACATAGATGATATCACCCTCTTCGCCGAGCCAGAAATTCAATCCCTGTTCGACGACCATTTTGGCCGGATCCGCAGTGTCTTCCAGATATTTCTGGAAATAGCTGATCCTGATAAAGGCGTATGTGAAGCCCTGTGCGGAATCACTGTGATTTTCCGTCAGCCCATAGTTTTTCCACTGGTTCGTTCCGCTGTGATCAATGGGAATGCCGCCAGCATGGAGGACCTGGGACACATAGTTCATGCAGTTGCTCTCGTAATCAGGATAGTTCCAGCTTCTGCCCATGGCATACTGATCCGCATATGACACAGCAGCTTCGCGGTTAAACAGGTTGTCGGCCGTCTTTGACGACGGCGCAGCCGTTCCGCGGTTTACGTCGCCGAGAGCCTCGTCAGACGAAGCGAGCTGATCAGCATACTCCTGGATATGTTCTTCACAACGCTGATCCAGGACCTCTTTATAATCGTCGCCGAGCACGAGTTCCTCATCGTCGAAATAAAGGTAGAAGCCTTCCTCGTGATAGACCTGTACCAGTTCACCGCCGAAATCAAAATAGAACTTACTCAGGATGTTGTGCTGTTTCGATTCTTCTCCGTCCAGTCCGTGGAATTTCAGCGTGCTGTCCTCATAGACGCTCACGCAAAGCGTGTTCCCGGCATACTCTGTCCGGAAGATGGTAAGGTCAAAGGAACAGTCGTCCAGGTAGAGGGAGACCGGCGCCATTTTTCTGGCTTCTATCAGATACTCCAGCCCTTTCTGAAATTTGTACGCGTAGACGTCGCCGTCACCGCCGAAGAAGGCCGTCATATCTCTGGCGTTGAGATACTTGTACGAACGGTACAGTTCATTGTAGAACGCCACGATGCGGTCCACGCGGCCCTGGATCAAGCTCACGTTGTTGGAAACCTTGCCATCATAACGGAAATCGTCATCCACGACGCGCACCGTCTGGTGCGCCTCGCCAGTGTTGCCGCTGCTGTCCGTCGCTGTAAACCGCACGTCGTACTCACCTGCCTTTTCCGATTGGATCCCCTGCGCGATCTGAACGCCGACCTCCTGATCGTAGTCATCCAGTGCGATCACGCCGGATGTATCGATCTGCGTTCCGAGGGGGACCTGAAGGTAGGAAGGTCCGTAAAGCACCACTGAAGGCGGCGTGTCGTCGATCACGTGGATAAGACGGGTCACCGTCTGGAAGAAGGTCTTATACACCAGTTCGTAATCGCCGAGCTTCGTCGTGTCGTAGCTTCCTTCCGGATCGATCTTGGCATGAGTCAGCCGGTTCGTCGCGCCAGGATCCTCATAGCTCTGGAACACAGGAACTGTGACTTCTTCCTCTCCGTTCAGCACGACGAAAACCTGTGCGTGCCTGAGCACGTACACGATCAAACTCAGCGTGATCAGGCACGCAGAGATGATATAAAAGATGTTTTTCCAGGAACGTTTTTTCATCGGACATTGAACCTCCGTTCTCCTTCCACCAGAGGAAGTATCCTGCTTTCCACTTTTTCGATCCTGCCGAACCGGGACTGTCCGAGGCGGACGATCATTTTCTCAAGATCCGCTTCATCTCCCTGGGCTTCCATCAGCACGGAACCGTCCCACTGATTCTCGATCCATCCGGTCACGCCGAATTCGCGAGCTGCCATTACTGCCCTGTAGCGGAAGCCGACGCCCTGGACCGTTCCATTGAATAAATAGTGCTTACGGATCATCGCTGCCGCCCCTTTCCTTTACTTTTTTATCATACAACTTTTTGTGAAGAAAACAAATTGCCCCATCAACCCTGCGTATCGCGGCAACTGTTGACCGCAAGAGTACAATTAAGACAGAGAAAGCGACGCGAGCGCCGGACGATTCTAATCAGAGGGGGCGTCTGTATTGAAAACCATTCATCCTTTCGACCAGCTGCTGAATGCTCAGCAATCTGAACTGGACTGCGCGCTGATCTATCAGGCTCTGTCCAGAAAAACGAAGAATGCGAAGGACTCGGCTCTCTTCCACGCCGTCGCGTCTGACGAGATCCGGCACGCCGCAGTTTTTCACTCCATGACGGGTGAAGAACTGCGTCCCCGCAAATGGGCAGCGCTGCTGATTCCCTTTCTGTACCGCGTACTTGGACGCAAGCGGATCATCCCTCTGCTTGCCATGGGAAAATACATCGACCATCAGCGCTATGAAGTTCTTGGAAGACGTTACACCAGGATCCGCGCCGTCAGCAGGGAGGAGAAACGCATCGGGCAGCAGATCAGCGCTCTGCTATACTGAAAAAGCCGCGCGGTAGCGCGGCTTTCATTGATTCCGGAGATGCCGCCCGCATCTCTTTTTTCTTTCAGAGGATCTTCACAAGCGGAGAATACTCCCCGTCCAGCAGATCCGTTTCGAACAGCGCACAGTTTCCGACCTTCACTTCCCAGGGGATCGAATTGCCGTCACCGTTCAGGTGGGCGTAGATCGAGCGGATCGTGACGCCGTGTGCAACGCAGAGAACCGACTCTCCGTCCCGTCCCTTCAGATCCGTCAGGAATGATTTCGTTCTGCTCAGGACCTGTACGGGACTTTCCGCATTGCCGGGCACCTCGTCCCCTTCCGCGTGCCGTATGAGATCGAAAACATCGTCCGGGATGCGTTCGAACCGCATGCCCTCGTAGTCCCCGAATCCCATTTCAATCAGCCGGTCGTCGATGACCAGACCGGATTCCTCCCGTCCGGAAACGACGGACGCCGTTTTCTTCGCCCGTGCAAGGGGGCTGGAATAAACAGTGTCAAAACGGATGCCCAATTCCCGGATCCGCTCTTTTGCTTCCTCCGCCTGACTGATTCCCTTCTCATTCAGGGGAATATCGATCCAGCCCTGCATCCTCATTTCCAGATTGTACTGCGTCTCACCGTGACGCAAGAAATACACTTTCATCTTTTATCCTTCTTCTGTTTTTTCGGCTACGATCAGGAATCTGTGGATCGTTCCCCTGATCCGTCCTTCCTCCTCCAGTATGCGTTGCATCTTCAGCAGTTCCGGGAAACATCGGTCCACAGAAAAACCCGGAAATTCCCATTCGATGATCCTGGCAAACCAGACGAAAGCGCCAATGTCATAGAATTCGATCGGGCGGTATGCCTCTTCCGCCCGCAGAAGCATAAAACCGGCGTCCTCAAAGGCTTTTTCCTGTATTGCGAGATACTGCTGCGGGTATGGTTTCTCCGTCCCGGGAAGCACCATCTCCGTCAGGCTGCGGTCATTGTCCGCACCTACCTGCTCTGTGATAAAGAGACCGCCTTCCTTCAGGATCCTGTATGCTTCCGGCGCACAGAGATCTCCATGCCGGTTGATAAACATGTCGAACGATCCGTCTTCGAAGGGAACGTGTGCTGCATCGGCGCACTCCCTGAACCGGATACCCAAAGGCGTCAGCGTTTGCCGGCACAGTTCAACATTCGGGGGATAACCTTCCGTTGCCGCCGTTTTTTCAAAGGGATGGTCCAGCGACAAGAGGAATTCTCCGCCGCCTGTATCATAATCCAGCAGTTCCATATCATCTGTGAGGTATTCCCTGACGACCCGCGCATAATCCCAGGGAAGGTCATCTTCCTCGGTGTATCTGCCACGGATGTGGGAAAAGTCCCATCCGTGAATATGGGCGATCTTCTCCTCGCCGAGCCATTCCTCTTTGAGCGCACGTATATCCGTCATTGTCTCCAGCGCCTCGTGTGTTTTTATTATCATAGCACATACTGCCGCGTCCGCAGCCGTTCCTTGCGGAGGCTACGGAAAACAAGCATAATGGAGACAGGAAAGGAGTAATCTGTGATGCTGTATACTGTTTTATTTCTCGCAGGAGCTGCCCTGCAGGCTTATTTCATCGTTCAGGAGCACCGGGAAAGATATGTTTCCGCTGTCATACTCAAGGGAAGCGCTTCCCTTTTCTTTGTCCTCATGGGATTGCTGGCGTCCGGGAAATGCAGCGAACCCGGATTCGCGCGTACGATCCTGATCGGACTTGTTTTCGGCATGGCGGGAGATATTCTGCTGAACCTGCGTTTTGTCTTCCCCGAAAACGGTCAGAAGATCTTTCTGGTAGGCATTGTCGCGTTTCTGATCGGCCACATTCTTTATCTGGCCGCTCTGATTCCCCTCTCTTCCAACCTCGCGGCCTGTGTCGCCATCGGCGCTGTTCTCGCCTCGCTGCTGTTATACAGAATCTTTACCACGATGGAAGTCAAACCCGCATTCAAGGTCTTTGGTTTCGTCTATCTCGGAGCCGTCATCATCATGACGACCGTAGCGATCGGCAACCTGCTGTCATCTTTCTCAACAGCAGCCCTGGTCTATGCCGTCGGCGCTGTGCTGTTCACTGTCTCCGACATTGTTCTGATTTTCAACACCTTTGGCTCCACATCCCGTTTTTCAATGCGTATCGCGAACCTTTCACTGTATTACGCGGGGCAGATGCTTATCGCGCTTTCTCTGCTTTTCCGCTGAAACGATCCTCCGGAAAATCCAGATCAGCGCTGCCGCAACCGTACCGATCAGACTTGTCCCCAGGCAGCATAGCATACGGTGCGGGTACTGTCTCTGCACTTCCGGCAAACACATCTGAACATCAAAAAGAAGGGCGGACCTCTGTCCGTCCTTCTTTTTTGATCTTCTCAGTGCATCCCCCTCGCCTCTTCGAGCATCGCTTCCGACACATATTCCAGTTCCTTTGCGCTGCGCAGCAGCGCTTTCAGCTGTTTGATATTCTGCTTTGCTTCGAATATGAAAGTATATCTCGCTGAGGCGCGCACTCTGCCGTGGAGTCTCCCTCCGCAAAACGCCTCAAACAGAAGGATCTTTTCTTCCTCGTCGCCTTCCGTGAACTTTACGACGATTCGGGAACTGCTGTACGTTTTTCCGGTTTCAGGATCGTACAGCGTCACAGGCGCTTGCTGCTGCACCGTTTTGAACAACGTTTTTTCTTCCCCCATCCTGTTTTTCTCTGTCACGGTTCCGCGGATCGCTTCAACAGCCTCCTTCTCCTGAGCTGTCATAACCGTCGCTTCGCCCGTGATCAGTTCCGTACTGCCGGAGCTTATCATGTATAGCCCCCCGCCGATACGTACCATATCGAACATCCCGTCGGTCCCGGAAGAAACAAGGTTCAGCACCGACTGTTCCGTGAGCATAGTGTCCGTTTCTCCACTGAGCAGCAGCCCGAAGAGTTCGTCGCCGCGAAAAACAGGAAACATCAGTTCTTCTGACGCGATCTCGTCTCCCGCTTCGTTTAGCATATTGACGCGGATCCCGCTTCCGAGATAGTATTCCCCTTCTTCTTTGAAGTTATACGCCTGCAGAAACAGTTCCGTCTTTTCCGGTAGTCTATCCGCCATTTCGTTTCCTCCCAACGTCACGGTATGCGTCCTGCCGCAGCTGGCAAGACAGATCAGAGCCAGAACGGCCAGCACAATCAGTTTTCCGTGTTTTCCCGCCATTATTCTTGCATGTCATTGAAGGAAACCGGCTGACAGCCAATGTTGCCAGCCGGTCTTTTCTGTTTTCCGGATCCCGGGTCAGGGATCCGCGAACGGTCGAAGTCCGGTCATCAGATGATAGGATACTGCCTGTTGTACTTGCAGAGGACCTCAACGAAAAGCGCCTTGCTGCACGATCCCGAAACCGGAAAAAATACACATCTATAAAAAAAATACAATAGAAGTTCCTTCCTTTTCAATCTTTTTTCCTATGCAAATCAAAACCACTAGTAAACTAGTGGTTTGCACAAACCCTATAAGGGTTAACACTTGCGGGCCCTCTGGAAGAGGGCACCGAAAGGTTATCAAAGCATCACAACCACAGGCAGCCGCTTCAAGCGGCTGTTTGTTTTTGCCTACTTGTTCTTTTCACCCGTAAACGGGTCCACAAATTCTTTCAGACTGATCTGGTCC
>JAEEGL011050231.1_pt1 | contig 20514 bp, 27 predicted proteins | sample 9134231 | NCBI WGS metagenome assembly JAEEGL01 (sample SAMN16246548, study PRJNA631951) | gut metagenome | biome: gut microbiome; feature: rumen; material: fiber-attached | host: Bos | place: Iran: Karaj | collected 2018-10
AGTCACCGTTGATGCAGATGAAAGCCGCTATGCTGAATGGCTTGCATCGCTGGATGACGCAACGTTCAACACCATGCGGCTGCAAGGACATTCACACGCCGATATGGCATGTATCCCTTCCAAGACCGATAGGGATTTGTACGAGCAACTTTCAGCACAGGTCAAACAGGATCAGTACTACATATTTATAATTGGGAATCGACAGCAGGAAGCGTGGGCCGAAATCCGCGAGGGAAAGGAAATTATCCCTGATGACCAAATATCTATGCGTATCGACGACGATGAGATAAACAAGCTCATCGACTCTATGGATGAAATGATAACGCGAAGAACGTTTATCAATACGTCTGTAAAATTCGACGAATTTTTCAAGAATGGAGGAACTTATTATGATAGACCTAACGAAGAGTGGTGATTTCTTCAACCCGACAAGTATCCGCTACCCCGTCCACATTATTGGATGCGGCAGCGTCGGATCGCATGTTGCACTTTACCTTGCCCGTTCGGGCATAACAAATTTTCACTTGTGGGATTTCGACTGTGTCGAGTCCCATAACATAGTAAATCAGGCTTTTACCCGCCATCAAGTAGGTAAATTAAAGGTGGATGCGTTATTTGATTTCATTCGCGCAGTAAACGATAGCTGCAACATAACGATCCACGAAAAAGGATGGTCGGGTGAGCCGCTGAATGGTTACATCTTTATATGTGTTGATTCTGTGCAGGTTCGGAGGCAGATCGCAAATCATATCAAGCTCAATCCGAGCGTAAAAGCCCTGTTTGATTTTCGGACGGGGCTTACATTTGCGCAGCACTTCGCCGCGGAAAACACATACAGTTCAACAAAACAGTATCTGGAAACTCTTAACTTTTCAGATGCCGATGCCGAGGCTTCTACGCCAAAAAGCGCTTGCGGTACAACGCTTGGTGTGTGCACCACCGTAGCGATTATCGCGGCTCTGGGCGTGAACAATTTCATTCGATATGTGAAGGGGGAGGGGTTAAGATGGTTCGTACAGTGTGACGGTTTTTCTCCGTCTATACTGCTTGCATAATGCAATGATAGCAAGCAGATTGAAAGCGTAACAGTAACATGCACACACGGTGCGATTCGAACTATGTTCGGCCACTCGTCAATGACAGTGGTATCACCAAGTCAGAGCAAAGACGACTGCCGGCGGACGACGCGGGTCGCCAGAGATGACTGTCCTCACGCAGCTCGCACGACAGCAAAGGCGCAAAAGGCATCAAAAGTCCAAAAGAACTTAAAAGCCTACACGCCTCAGACAACGAAAATATCAAAAGCTACCAGCAAGCAGAACCAAAACAAGATATCTCATGCCCGACTAGCACCAACACGACGTATCCAAACAGTCAGATAGGGTCCTCCGAAGGAAGACTTTTCCCATGCAGACCGTGTGTGTATGTTACAGTGCCAACTCAACACACAAACTTTAATACACGATTAACAAGCGATTCGGAATTCTATTTTCCGGCAGCCCGTCAATGACGACTGTATCACCATGTCAGAATAAAGAAAGCCGCCTGGAGTCCCGCGATGTTCGAGATCCGTGCAGGTTCTAGCACCGAGGGGCATCAAAGCTACTTCCTCTAACCAGAAACTAGGATGACCAGAAACTAAGGGCTAACATTGTCCAGAGAAAATAGACAATCTTATACCGCTTATCCCTTGACAAATGTCCCAAAACATGCTTCTAGCACGCCAACCGGGAAGCCAATTCGACCGGCACATCCTATGTAGTTGTTAATCGTTGCAGAAAGGAGAATGATATGTACTACATTACAGTACCGCAGAAACCTCGATTTCACCAAATAACTCTAAATGAGTTGTTTAGTATGTCATACGACGCTGTGCCTAACACAGTAACGTATGACAATACTGGAACCTCAACCAGAACGGTTGAGAGCATTTCAGACAATGTCCGCGATTCTGTTGATGTGCGGAAAATGGTTGAAATCTTAAGGTACTTCAATAATAAGTACCGTCAAATTCGAGAGGCTGACAGACATTCGCAGTATTATGTATTCAAAATCCCCAAACATAGCGGTGGTTTAAGGACTATCTCTGCTCCAAACGAAGATTTGAAACAGGCTTTGTATGACCTCAAGAAAATCCTCGAGGATTTTGGGGCTTCGTATCATACGTCATCTTTTGCTTATGTTAAGGGTAGGAACTGCAAGTCTGCTCTTGTAAAACATCAGAATAATAAATCCAAATGGTTCGCCAAACTGGATTTTCACGATTTCTTCGGAACTTGTAACATGGAATACACGATTCGCACCCTGTCCCGCATCTTCCCGTTCTGTCTGATAATGGAAAGCTGTGATGGTATGAGTGAAATGGTCAAGGCGCTCGAGCTGTGCTTCCTCGATGACAAGCTTCCTCAAGGAACTCCGATTTCACCGATGCTTACAAACATAATAATGATACCTATGGATCATTACTTGTGTAATACGCTGAGGCATTATAAAAAATCGAGCTTTGTGTATACCAGATATGCAGATGATATGCTGATTTCATGTCAGTATCAGTTCGGACTCGGTATTATTACAAGTTTGGTGAGGCAGACCATTCAGGATTTCAACGCTCCGTTCATTCTCAATGACAAAAAGTCCAGAATTGGTTCGTCTGCGGGACAGAACTTCAATCTTGGGCTTATGCTGAATGCAAACAACGAAATCACAATTGGAAATCGTAGGATTAATCAGTTCAAAACGATGCTTCACCAATTCGCAACCGATTGGAAGAACAATACTCCGTGGAACCTGAGCGATACTCAGCATCTGCAAGGACTTGTTTCATATTATCAGATGGTTTACAGGGATGATAACAATCCGAAGGCGCCTACGACGATAGACCGCATAATCGATTTCTACTGCAACAAAGAGCAACTCGACATTCGAGCTGCAATCAAAGACATATTAAAAGTTAATGCACTTTAGCACCATTTAGCACCCTAAAAGTGCTAAACGCCCTCAATTTTTCCAATAAATAAAAGGGAAATTTGAAGGGCTTCTTAAAAGAATATTAAGAAAAGGTGCTAAACCATTCAAAGCAAATGTGTAGATTGGCATCATGGTTGTTCGTGATGCTACCTCTCGTCTACGACAGAGGTTTCATAATGTTTGACTGCTTCGCTCACGATCAGGCAAACTTTTAGGCGGCAGCAACGCGGTCGCTTATGCTGCCGTAAAAGTTTGCCACATCTTCGCTAGTTGGCATTTGAACAACAAGCATAGACTATTTAGTTCAAATGGACATTTGCTAACACATCCAAAACAAAGAAGGAGGTTTTTAAGATGGGTTATTATGCTCAAGGCGGAGGAACAGTAACATTTAACAAACGGCTAACCGCTCGGGAAAAAATGATGGTTACTGAAGCGATAAGTGACGGGTTCGATTATGACATTGGATACGATAAGAGCAGGGATTTAGACGATATGTCACTCTGGCCTAAGTATGAAAAGTACTACGAAGATGAAATAATTGAGTGTCTGAGCAAGCTCAACAAAACTGGTCTTGTTATGGATGGAGACATTGAGTACATAGGCGAGGACTCAGCATTATGGCGTTTCCATTATGTTCCAATGCATGGTTTCATAATTCAATCAGGTCATGTTGAGTATGATGATTAAAAGGAGGTAACATTATGTTCTATCAGGAAATGCTTGAAATGACAGGCTACAAACCAAAGACTACCTTTTGGGATGATTTCTCAATTGCCGATTGCTTTGGTGCTAAAGCAATTAATGACACATTCAAGAGGGCTTTCAAAGAATGGAAATCGAACTACATATACCTTACCGAGCTAGTGATGATTCTTAATTGGAAGATGTGGCAATGGCAAAGTAACGAAGCCATGTGCGCATTGTATCACGAGCTGTGGGGGAAGGCCGATGATTACGCCTGCACAAACCTCAATGGCGAAGAGCTATCATACTTTTACCAAGTGACTGATTGAGGTATGGCATGAACGGCGAGCGGACGTGGCGGAATTGGCAGACGCGACGGATTTAGGTTCCGTTGCCAATCGGCGTGAGGGTTCAAATCCCTTCGTCCGTACCACCAGTTCTCATTGCTTCATACCTCCTTTCATCCTGCTGGTTTTTTCATAGTTTTTCCAGCAGGTTCCGCCGGCAGCCGCTGTAGCGGGTAAAATGGCGGCTGCCACAAATTATAAATAAGGAGAAAACAAATGTACTACAACCCTAAACCTATTGACACCAACGGAATTGAACTCCCCGCAGAGCTCCTCGCTCTCACCGAACTGATTGCCGAAAACGTCCATGACGTTTGGGCTGCCGGCAGGATCGCCGAAGGGTGGGTATATGGCGAAAAGAAAGACGCGGAGAGGAAGACCACACCTCTACTCGTACCTTATAACGAACTCACTGATAGCGAAAAGGAATATGACCGCAACACTGCTATGGAAACCCTTAAGTTGATCGTGAAACTTGGATATGAAATCAGCAAGTAGGTAAGACGCCATGACAGTATCCGACATTGTGCGTGAATGGAAGTCCGAGTCAGGTATTAAGCGATACGACGATCCAACGGTAATACATCAACACGAGGGGAAGCTATTCATTATCACAAAACAGCCAGGCTTGTTCATTGGATACCATGGCAACCTGATAAACAAGTATCGCGAGGTGTTTAGAAATCACGGATATGAGTTTGAGATACAATTCGTGGACACATTTTGTGGAGATGTAAAGGAGTTCTAAAGGAGGAGCGTATGAGCAGATTGTATTATGAACATTATTGTAACGAATGCGGCGAGGTATTCGAGTTCGAGCATAGGGATTTTGAATGCCCGCGATGCCACAGCGACAATGTGAGAGCGTTCCCGAATATTGAATGTGATTGCGGCGAGGTTTTCGGGGCTGGACGCTTCACAAATGAGTGCCCGAATTGCGGAGCGCTCTACAACGGTTTTGGACAGAAGCTTGCCGATCCGTCGGAGATGGACGATGAAGACCGGTATGCGACTTTTGGCCCGCAGAATTGACAATGATTTTGATGAGGCAAAATATATAGGAGGAAAGAAATGGGAGTAATACTTTTGGTAGCTGGTATAGCTATTGTGCTTGTCTGTGGCTTGGTTTGGATATCTGAAATATAAGTGCCATGCTCCAGTTGGTTTTCACGCTGATACTTGGCATAATAATTTGCCTTGCAGTATTGACTTTGCTTTTCTTAATTACAGAATAGAAAACCTGAGAAATTAAACAGGGAGGCAAACGATGAACGAAAAGTATATCAGGCAAGAAGAAAACATAAAAGATTGCCCGTTCTGTGGCAGTAGTGTAAGCGTAGAACGGGTGCCGTTAAGGCATTATCAAGGATGTGTAATCTTTGAAATTAAATGCTCAAAATGCGGATGCAATCGTACATTAACGAAGAACGATTCCATTTATCGTACAGAAGAAGAGGCTCGTGCAAATGCAATAGCTCAATGGAACGAACGTCCTTCCCCTGCCGCTGTCCCGCAGGAGATGAGCGCGATAGAGTTCCTTAAAACCAAATCGCGAATGAAAACAGAGATGGGATTCCCCGGCATCCCGGACATCGAAAAAATGCGGGATGCTGTTGCCTTTGCCGAAAAGTGGGCGCGTGAACATCCGGAGGTATCCGAGTGAGCACCTACCGTTTCACCATTCCCGGACGCCTGCCCGGGCTGAACGACTACATCGAGGCGGAGCGCACTCACCGGCTGAAGGCTGCCGGCATGAAGGCAAACTGCGAAAGGCTGATCCGAACCTGCATTCGCAAGCAGCTCGGCACGGTGCAGCTCACGCCGCCGGTCTGGATCAGCTACCGGTTCATAGAGCCGGACCGCCGCCGCGATAAGGACAATATATCCGGTTTCGCGCATAAGGTCATCCAGGATTCGCTCGTGAAGGCGAAGATCATACCGAACGACGGCTGGAACCAGATCGCGAACTACAGGGACGAATTCGACACCGACGCAAAGAACCCACGCATCGAGGTCGAGGTAATAACGATAGAGGATATCGAGGAGTACAAATGACAGCAAAGGAAAGCCTCGTTCGGGTCGAATGGCTCAAGAATGAAGCAAAGAGAGCGGAAGAACGGGCAGAGCTGCTTCGCGCTGATATCGAAAGGATCACGGTCAGCTATGATTCCGTGCACGTCCAGGGCGGACAGTCGAGCCAGGAAGCGCTGATCATACGGCTGGACGACGCCGAAAGCAAAGCGCGGGAAGCACGGACAAGGGCGACGATCTACCGCGACCAGGCGCTTGAACTGATCAACCTTCTCGAGGATATGCGATGGCGGGATATCCTTCAGCTGCGCTACATAAGCTTCATAAAGGATTGGGACGCGATCGCCGACAGGCTTCATTTTTCAAAGAGGCACGTGCTGCGCATGCACGGACAAGCCCTCTATCAATTCGCGAAGGTCATGCCGGCAGAATGGCTTCAATAAAAGATGTCACCAGATGTCACTTGAATGTCACCAATTCCGTGTGATATCATTAAAATGTGAAGAGGTTTGAGGAACACCTTTCATACTGTACTATCCTTTCACACAAGCGGATCTGCTGAAAAGCGGGTCCGTTTGTGTTTTGGAAAGGAGGCCGCCATGCCGGAAAGGAAACTGCACAACACACACTATTGCATGCGCAAGCTGCCGCGCGACGGATTCTGTCCCTGTCTCACGTGCGCGCATGATAAAAAGGTCGAGCATCCGGAGACGGACACGATGTGCTGCGACCTGATCGGGCATAGGTCACGCTGCACGGATCTCTCTCCTTGCCCGGATTACGAGCCGGATCGTTCCGGACAGTGTTGGACAGTAGTGGACAGTGTTGGACAGTAGTGGACAGTGCCGGACAGTGTCGGACAGTAGCGGACAGTGCCGGCGAGGATGGCGGCCCGGATGAATAAGTCATGCAGATACTGCGGCCGCACGCATCCGGTCGGTGAGCGCTGCGCGCTTGCGCCGCCGAAGTGGGAAAGGACACGGCGCAGCAGCTCGGCGGCTCACACCTTCCGAAGCACAAACGCATGGACGCAAAAGGCGATCCACATAAAGCAGCGCGATCGATACCTTTGCCGCGTATGTCTCGCGGAAGGAAGGCTCACCGTGCAAGGCCTCGAAGCGCACCATATCGTCCCGCTCGAAGAAGACTACGATCTGCGGCTTGACGATGACAACCTCATAACGCTGTGCAGCGCTCACCACAAGATGGCGGATCGCGGAGAGATCCCGAGGGAGAGTCTGCGGGCATTGATTCCGCGCTGATCCCCCCGGTCATCGTCGAAGTTCGGCCGCCGGATTGCAAGACCACGCGGCTACCCAGATACACACAAAATTCCCCAAATGAAAAAATAGAGCCTGCATCCCGACCTGAAAGGGGGTGATCGGATGGCAGGACGTACAGCAACAAGCGTCGCGGTTATGTCAAAACATCTGACCGCCGAAGAGAAAGATATCCGCGCTGCTGCTGAATCCAGGATATCCGACGGCAAGCTTCCGACGCCGCCGAAATACCTCTCCACGGAGCAGCGCACTATATTCAACCAGATCCGGCGACTGCTGAAAGACAGCGGGATCTTGTGTCGCCTCGACAGCTACGTGCTGACGCGGTTCTCGATCGCCGTCGATCGCCTCACCTATATAGAGCAGGAGATAAACGACGATCCGGATCTGCTCCGCGACAAGGAGCTCATGGCGAGCAAGGACAAGTACACGAAGGATTTCTTCCGCTGCTGCAGCGAGCTTTGCCTCAGTCCGCAGGCACGGGCGAAGATGGCGCTTGCGAGCCTCAACGCCGAGAAAGATAAACAGGATCCGCTTCTCGAAGCCCTGAAGGAGCTGAATGGTTAGCTCCCTCGAGAGGGCGACCGCCTATGCGCGATCGGTCCTTGCCGGATCCACCGAAGCGCCGAAGTACGTTAAGAAGCAATGCGCGGAATTCCTCCGCGTCATTGATGAAGATACCCCGTACACAATCGACGAAAAGCGAGCGAGCGTCATCGACAAGCTGACCTCGCTCATGATCATGCCGAAGGGCCTTGCCGCTGGCAAGACCGTGAACGAGGCGACCACTGATTTCCAGTGGTTTTTTTATTTGGTGCCGCTGTGCGTCGTTTACAAGGATGACCCGCACCGCCGCCGGTTCGAGAACGTTATACTCGAGATCGCGAGAAAGAACGCAAAGACGTTCATGATCGCGGTCATATTTATCCTGCTGTTTTTCCTCGAACCGAAGTTTTCAAAATTCTACTCCGTCGCTCCGGACGGCAAGCTCTCCAAAGAGGTCTATACGGCCATCAAGGAGATCATCCGTTCGAGCCCGGCGCTTAACGGTCGACGCTTCAAGATCAAGCGTGACGAGATCATATGCGCGCTGACGGAGAACACATATATCCCGCTCGCGTACTCGAACGACAAGCTCGACGGCAAGCTGCCGAGTGTCTTCCTCGTCGATGAAGCCGGCGCGCTGCCGAACGGATACGCGATCGAGGCCATGCGCAGCGGTCAGCTGACGATACTCAATAAGCTCGGCTGCGTTATTTCGACGAAGTATCCGCGTTTCGATAACCCTTTCGAAGCGGAGATCGAATATGCGAAGCGCGTCCTCGACGGCATCGAGGAGGACGATTCGCTTTTCGCTCTGCTCTATGAGCCGGACGAGACAAAAGGCTGGGAGACCGACGACCGGATCCTTCTTCAGGCGAACCCGCTCGCGATCGATATCCCGAAGATCTTCGAGGACCTGAAAAAGAAGCGTGCCCGGGCGATCGCGATGAAGAGCCGCCGGGAGAACTTCCTCTGCAAGCACTGCAACATCCTTTACCAGGGAGCCGGCACGGAGAGCTATATCGCCGTCGAGGATCTTCGCCGCGGCAAAACGGACGCCATCGACTGGCACGGCCGCCGTGTATTCCTCGGCCTTGACCTTGCTATGACGGAGGACAACTGCGCCGCGGTCTACATCAGCGAGGATCCGGCGGACGGCGGGCTTGATATTCTCGCCTACAGCTACATCCCTGAAGACCGCATCGACGAGAAGAGCGCGGACGAAAAGATCGATTACCGCGCGCTGATCGAAAGCGGCTGCTGCCATGCATGCGGCGACCGCATTATCAGCTACGGCTATATCGAGGAGCACGTTCGCAAGGTCGCGGAGGATAAAGCCTTTGAGATGATCGGCTTCGGCTTCGACCGGTACAACTGTATTTCAACCGCCGACCATTTTGAGCATCCGACCGACGGCGGCGAGCCCTGGAGCGGCACGATCGTCGAACAGAAATCCTACGTGCTGCATCCTGCCGTCAAATACGTCGCGGAACTCGCGGCCCAGGGACGGCTTCACTATGTGAACAACAAGATGCTGGAGATCAACTTCGCAAACGCCCGGTGCACCTACGATTCGAACATGAACCGGTACATCAGCAAGAAGAGATCCCCCGGCAAGATCGACATGGTAGCGGCGCTTTTGAACGCCGTTTTCGTTTATCTGCAGGATCGTGAAGCCTCTGACTGGGGCGCTCAGTACTGACGGAGGTGATTTTACGAAACTATTTGCGAAAAGAACAAAAAGAGAGCTCGCAGAAACTTCGCCCGAATTTCTGACGCTCGATACGACTCTCTCCTCGCTGCTGCTCAGCGGGAACACACTTTCGGCGAAGGAAGCAAGGAGCATCCCTGCGCTGTATGCCGGCGTCAAAATGATCAGCGGGCTCGTATCTATGCTGCCGATCCATCTGTACTCAGAGGATAAGGGCTCGACCGAAGCGATCGACGACGAGCGCGTCCGACTTCTTAACGACGAGACCGGAGACCTGCTCGACGGTGTACAGTTCAAAGCTGCGCTCGTCGAAGATTATCTCTTGGAGGGCAACGCTTACGCCTATGTCCGCTGGAAAGGGCTCAAGATCGAAAGCCTGCACTACGTTGAGTGCGACAAGGTCGGCGTCCAAAAGAACGCGGACCCGATCTACAAGACAGCGACCATCAGCGTGCTCGGCAGGCTGTACGAGCCTTATAAATTCATCCGACTGCTCAATAATTCCCGCGACGGCGTCACGGGCAGCGGGATCGTGAATACCTGCAACGCCGTTCTCGACGTCGCGCGTCAGATCCTCGATTATGAGCTGACGCAGCTGAAGAACGGCGGCAATAAGAAGGGCTTTCTGAAGAGCAAGACCAAGCTGACCGAAGCGGCGATGAGCGCGGTCAAGAGTGCATGGGCGCGGCTCTGGAATAACAAAGCCGTCGGCGCGATGGTGCTCAATGACGGAATGGACTTTCAGGAGACCTCGGCGACGTCGGTCGAAATGCAGCTCAGTGAGCGCAAGACCGCGAACGCTTCCGAGATCAGCCGTCTGCTCAACATCCCGCAGTCTGTTCTGGAAGGCACGGCGACCGGCGAGGCTATGAACCTCATGATTCGCACGGCGGTCATTCCGATTCTGACCGCGTTTGAAGCGGCGATCAACAGAGCGATGCTGCTCGAGAGCGAGAAAGACAAGCTGTATTTCGCGTTCGATACAAAGGACCTGTTCAAGGGCGAGATGCTCGCAAGGTACCAGGCGTACCAGATTGCGATTCGCTCCGGCTGGCTGCAGCCGGACGAGGTTCGCTACTTCGAAGACCTTCCGCCGCTTGGAATCAAGTTCGTCCGTCTCGGTCTGCAGGACGTCTACTACGACCCGGAGACAGGAAGCGTTTACACACCGAACACAAACCAGACATTCAAATTGGGAGGCGTTAATGGAAAAGAAGAATCCGAAAATGACGGTGGAGATTCGGTCTGACGGAAGCGTCCGCCTTGCCGGCTACATCAACGTTTGCGAGCGCGACAGCCGCCCGATACCCGATCCGCGCGGACCGTTCATCGAATCGGTCGCCCAGGGTGCTTTCACCAGGGCGCTTGAGCGCGCGGGCGACGGTATCGAGCTGACGCTGAACCACGGCCGCAAGATCGGCCAGCGCGGTATGAACCTTCAGCTGCGCGAGGACAACATCGGACTATACGGCGACGCGATCGTTTCCGATGAGGAAGCGGTTCGCGCAGCAAGGAACGACGAGCTCACGGGCTGGTCGTTCCGTTTTTATAAAATCGCTGATCAGTGGGAGACGGTCGACGGAGTTGAGCACAGAAAGCTAATCGACTTCGACATTGACGAGGTGAGTATCCTCACCGTCACGCCCGCTTATATCGCGACGAGCATCGAAATGCGCGAGGGCGAACAGAAACTCGCCGAAACGCGTTATCAGGAGACTGCGAAGGACGACAAGCCCGCCGCAGCAAACGAACCCGGCATCGACCGCGAGAACATCATGGATGTTTACCGCGCGGAGATCGAATATTACAGCAATCTGTAAAGAAGGAGAAAATGAATGGAACTGAAGAAACTCAGGGAACAGAAGGCCGCGCTGCTCGCAGACATGAGAAAGCTTGTTGATGCGGCGAACGGTGAATCCCGCGGATTTACCGATGATGAAAAGACCAAGTACGCGGATCTGCGCAAGCAGGTGAATGACGTCACCGAGCGCATCGAAGCGCTGGAGCAGCTCGAAGAAGAGGAGCGCCAGCTTCAGGAGCCCGTACAGGCACAGGGAGCCGGGGCTCAGCAGAAGGATGACGGCCTGACCGCCGAAGAGCGCAGCTTTGTCGCCATGATCCGCGGCATGAAGGAGCAGCGCAACGACGTCAACATGACCCCCGACGCGAACAGCGCCGGCGCGGCGATCCCGACCACCGTCGCAAGGAAGATCATCGAGCGCGTCAAGGACCGCTGCCCGATCTTCCAGCTCGCCGATACCTACTACGTCAAGGGCACGCTCATTATTCCCGTCGAGGACAGCACCGGCGGCATCACCGCGGGCTATGCGGACGAGTTTTCTACCACCGACGGCACCGCCGAAAAGCTGAGCTCCGTCACTCTGACCGGCTACCTGATCAAGGCGCTGACCAAGGTTTCCAAGAGCCTTCTCAACAACAGCGACATCGATCTGTTCAACTACGCGGTCAACAAGCTCGCGGACGCCATGCAGGACAAAGTCGAGCTTGAGTACCTTATGGGTACCGCAAACAAGATCGCCGGTCTGAAGGCCGGTATCGCCGCTGCCAACACCGTCACCGCCGCAGCAACCAATGCCGTGACCCTGGACGAGCTCATCGACGTTCAGGATAAGGTCAAGGACATCTACCAGAAGGATGCTATCTGGATCATGAATTCGGCGACCAGGACCGCGATCCGCAAGCTGAAGGATCAGCAGAACCGCTACCAGCTCGAGCCCGATCCCACTGCGAGGTGGGGCTATAAGCTCTTCGGCAAGGACGTTTACTGCTCGGACAATATGCCCGCGATGGCCGCAGGCGCTTATGCCATCTTCTACGGCGATATGAGCGGCCTTGCGTCGAAGGTCTCCGAGGAGATCGACATCACCGTGCTGCTCGAGAAGTACGCCGAGCAGCACGCGATCGGAATCGTCGCATTCGCGGAGCTCGATGCGAAGGTTGAGAACCCGCAGAAGCTCTCCTGCCTGAAGATGAAGGCGTCCTAACGGTTATGAAGATCAGCGAGCTTACGGTCGATATGGCCCTTAAATACGCCCGGGCGGAGGGAGACGATCCCGAAGCCGCGCAGATCATGTTTGACGCGGCGAAGAGCTACGTCCTCCACTACACCGGGCTTTCGGCTGAGGCGGCGGACGAGCTCGATGATCTCGCGCTTGCCGTGCTTATTATCTTCACGGATATGTACGACAACCGCACCATGACCGCCGAAAACGCCGCGGAGAACAAGACTGCGAAAACGCTCCTCGGCATGCACTGCCTGAACCTTGTCGGAGGTGGGGACGAATGAGCATTTCACCCGGACAGCTTAACAAGGGAGTCGTTGTGCAGCACTACGCGAACGGGCGGTGGCAGCATCTGTGGTATATTCACAGCCAGTTCACAGCAGTCGGCCGCGTCATTTACAGCCGCCACGCAAACGCAGCGCCGGGAGGCGAATTCATCATCCGGCGCTGCGGCGTCACGCTCAATATGTCGCTTGCGGACGACGAGTATACCTATCTGATCACTCAGATAGAGGACGTCAACCGCAACTATATCAAGCTGACCGCCGCAGCTGTTTCCCCGGTCCTCCTGACCGGAACGCAAACGCGGTATGTTATGGGACCGATGAACCGGCCCCAGGTCGTGGATGACAAGATCAAGCCTTTCGAGGGCGTGATCGCGGAACGGTATACGGGCTCCGTGCAGGAGCAGCCGAATATCGAGCTCACGACCGGCCTCGTGCTGACGACGCCGAAGAGTATCCGTCTCACTGCCGGCAGCGTGATCGACGACGGCGAAGCGAAGTACATTGTGCGATATGCACACATGCATGAGAAGCACTACAACGAGTACGAGATCGACCGAAAGGATGACGCCTGATGCAGTCTGTCAACGTGATCACCGAGGCCTTTGAGCGCGCTTTGAAGAAGTTCCCGAAGCTTCGCCAGGAGGCGATTAAGAAAGCAACTGCGCTTGCAGAAGCGAAAGTTAAAACGGCTATATCCGGCAGAATCAATGACTCAAAAGGTGAGATTGCAGGATGGCAGACATCGAGAGAAGGCTCTGGCGGTGGATATGGCGTCGTTAAGGCGCAGAAGGGTACTGTTTTACGGTCTCGCAAGTCTGGGAAAACAGTCGAAGTTCGTCCCGGTGCCATCACAAACTATCTCGAAAGCGGTCACAAGATCCGCAGTCCGAAGACGTCGGGAGCCAAGGGCTACCGTCCGCGTATTAACGTGGCGGCAGTCAGCGGCAGATGGTTCTATCGGTCGACAGAGGCCGATATTAACCGTATTGCCGTGCAAGCCGCTGACGAGGTCTGTTCAGGCATCGTTAAGGAGATCGAGGGATAAAGGAGGCGCTATGCTGCAGGAGCTTGACATTCTCAACGGCATAAATGCCGCACTTTGCAGCCGGTTTCCGGACCGGGCCGTATATGTGAACGCACAGACGGAGGACTATCAGCGGCCCTCCTTCTTCATCATCTCCGGACAAAAAACGCAGACTGCCGGAACGCGCCGGACGGTGCACCGCACCGAGACCTACAGCATCCTGCTTAAGGAGCTCGAGGATGAGGCGGGGATCAGCCTGCTTGAAGAGCTGCAGCGCACACAGGCGCAGCTTCTTGCGCTGTTCTCCAAGCCCGTAGCCTGCGACGACCGGCGCTTGCTTCCGACAGCCGTCGGCGTACCGATCGAGGAATTTGACGCCGCGCGCGTGAACCTCACTTTCGACTTTTTCGACGATCTTCCGGATGACTTCGACGAAGATCCGGAGGATCTGATGGAACACATCATTATCAACAACAAGGAGGTATTAGATGGGTCTGCCGACTCTTAATATCAATTTCGCGACGGCGGCAACACAGACCGCCGAGCGCATCAACCGCGGCGTCGTTGCGATCATCGTAAAAGAATCGACCGCGGCCGTACAGAACAAACTTTACAAGCTCTCGAGCGCCGCGGATATTCCCGCAGGGCTCTCTGCCAACAACAAGAAGTATATCGCCTCCGCGTTCACCGGAAACGCTTACGGCCCGCGCAGTGTTATCGTCGTTACGATCGCATCCACGAACTACGATTACGACGACGCGCTGGACATGCTTGCAGCGGAGCGTTTCGACTGGCTCGTCGCCGCGTGGGACTGCATCGAGACAGACGCGCAGAAGGTAGCCGCATGGATCACCGCAAGGCGCGCGGAAGGCGCGATCTGCAAGGCTGTTCTTCCGAACTACACCGCAAACAACGAAGCCGTCGTCAACTTCGCGACGGCGGATATCGTATCGAGCACCCTCTCGATCAGCTCCGCCACTTCCTGCTCCGCGGCTGAATACTGCGCCAGGGTCGCGGGCTTCCTCGCCGGCACGCCGCTCGATCAGAGCATCACCTACGCCGTGCTTCCGGAAGTCACCGATATCCCGAGGCTCACGCCTACGCAGATGGATACCGCGATCGACGCCGGCAAGCTGATCCTGATGCATGACGGCGTAAAGGTAAAGTTCGCTTCCGGCGTGACGTCCCTGACCACTGTTTCGAGCGGAAAGTTCGCGCAGATGAAGAAGATCAAGACCATGGAAGTGATCGACACGATCCGCCAGGATCTCAGGCTGCTCATCCAGGACGCCTATATTGGAAAGCTGCCGAACACGTTCGACAACAAGTGCCTGCTGCTCACGGCGATCCGGAGCTATTTCAGGCAGCTCGAAAAGGAGAACGTGCTCATGGACGGCAGCACCGTCGGCATCGATATCGCCGCGCAGCGCGCGTATCTGATAAGCGCCGGCGTTGACGTCTCCGAAATGAACGACGAAGAGATCCGCCATGCGAACACCGGCTCGCACGTATTCGTCGCGGCGTCGATCGGCGTACTCGATGCGATCGAGAACATCGACGTCAACATCAGCCTGGATCTGAGCGTATAAGGAGGCCTCTATGAACAAAAGAAATGACGCAAAGCGCGTGATGAACGGCACCTGGGGCGAGGTCTGGCTCGAAGGCAATCTGATCGCTGAGATCTACAAGTTCCAGGCAAAGGACAGCTACACCCGTGACAATGTCCCAATGTGCGGCTCACTTATGGACGGCAAAAAATTAACCAAGATCGAGCGCACCGGCTCTCTCGGTATGTATCATGTTCGTTCCAGGATGCTCCGCCTTATCGGCGACAAGATCCGCGCGGGCAACGACCCTGAGTTCACGATCGTTTCAAAGCTCGACGATCCCGACGCATACGGCGCGGAGCGTATCGCTTTCAGCGGTGTAAAGTTCGACGATCTCACTCTCATGGATTGGGAGGCGGGCGTCCTCGGCAAGATCGAGTGTCCGTTCACCTTCCAGGAGTATGAGTTCCTCGATCTGGTTCCGGAGGGTTAAGCTATGGCGTCGATCATGGACATGCTGCTTTCTGCCGATCCGAACAAGCTGACGGAGAGGCCGAAGGAGAAACTGAAGATCAAGCGTCTCGAAAAGCTCCTCGGCGGCGACTGTGAAATCGAAATCAAAGCGTTGACCGCAGCCGAGATCGACGAGCTGCGCCCCCGCGAAAAGGAGCACATGATCGTTGAGGCAGTGACCAACATCGATTTCGGCGATCAGCGTCTTTGCAGCGCTCTCCGCCCGGCAGGCAGAAATACACCTCTGACTCCGGTAGAGGTCGTTCGCAGTCTGCTGCTGCCCGGCGAGATCGACAAGCTGGTTAATGCGATCGTCGCTCTCAGCGGCTACGGCGAAGACGCAATCGAGAAAATCGAAAAAAACTGACAACAGACCCGGAGTTGATGCTGACATACTTCCTTTTCAAGGATAAGGGCATCACTCCGGGTGAATTTTACAAAATGCCCATCGGCGAAAAGCTTCTGATCACAGCATTTATGCGGCAGATGTATTTTCCGGCCGATGAAACGCAAAAAAGGATCATACCTGGAGGTGAGGAAGAGTGAGCCAAAAAGCGGAAGTCGTATTGTCCCTTAAGGACAACTTTTCCGAAACTCTCCGAAAAGCAAAGGAAACCCAGGAGAAGTTTACGAAGGATCTTGAGGGCATGCAGAAGCGGCTCGACGAGATCAACCGAACAAAAGCCACAATCAAGATCGACGCCGACGAGGCGAAACGAGAACTCAATAACGCAAAGAAGGCATATGAGGAATTTAACGACGAGCTGCACAAGGATGCGCTTATCGAGGCGCAGCAGCGCTTTGATACGTTTAACGACAGCCTGAAAGAGACGACGCGCCAGGCAAACAACGTTAAGCGCGCAATGCAGGAGCTTGTCGCGGAGGAGAGCAAGGTCGGAAATCACGCCGGTTCAACCGGCAGTAGCGAAGGCGGCGCAGACGGCGGCGCTGAGGAGAGTTCCGACGTCTCTCTGAAAACCGTTGGCGCTACAATTCTGAGTTCCAAACTGTTCAGCCAGGTCAAGGACGCTGTATCCGGATATCTCAGCACATCGATCAGATCCGCTTATGGAGCCGCCGTCGGCGATACCGTTGAAAACCTTGCGAGCGGAGTGCTCGGCGGCGTAGGAAGCGGCGCAGGCATAGGCGCGTTTTTCGGCGGACCTATCGGAGCCGCCATAGGTGCAGGCATCGGCGGTCTCGTCGGACTGTTCACCGGATCTTTGAAGGACAGTTCCCAGAAGCAGGCAGATCGTGATTCACTGTTCCAGAACACGGTTCAGGGCATCTATGATGAAGTCCTCGAGATGCGGCAGGATATGCTTACCGAGGGATCGCTCATCGCAGCTCAGCGCGAAAGCAACCTGACGGCGTTTTCGACGCTTTTGCGAGACGAGGCAGGGCGCTATTCCTTCATGCCCGATTCTGAATTCGGCATGTTTGGAGCGAACAACTATACTGCTGTCGACGCCGCTGGTTGGGGCCGCATCGACCCAAAGGTATATGCGCAGGATTTCCTCGACAGCATCGTCGCGTTTTCGCGTAAAACGCCTTTTGGCTACGACGAGCTGACATCCATCTCCAAAACTCTGCTGACATACGGATACAAGTCAGAGGATATCATCCCGATGCTGACGAAGATCGGCGACGCCGGCGCAGCGTTGGGCTGGGACAGTTCCGCGAAAGTCAGCGTAGCGACGTACCTCGGCCGCATGTCGATGAGCGACCGTGTTACGATGCAGTATCTTAATCCGCTGATCGCGCAGGGTATCAACGTCATCGACTACATCCGTCAGAGCCTCGAACCGGCGCTCGGCGAACTCTCGAACGCCGACGTCATGGACATGGTCTCAAAAGGCGAGCTCTCCGGTGAAGCCGTATCAAAGGTCATCCTCGAGTACATGGGTGCGGACTTCCAAGGTTCGATGGACGAGTTGCAGCACTCATACGACGGTCTGCAGTCCACGCTCGAGGACTGGGAGGGCGAGATGCAGGCGGCGATGGGCCGCGGCTTCAATGAGGCGCGAAAGCCTCAGATGGAACAGCAGATCCAGTGGTATGAGGACCACGCCGAAGAACTCGAAGAAATGTATGAAGCCGTCGGCGTATACGAGGCGAACCTGATCGGCACGAAAGAGCAGACGATGCGCGACAAGTTCGACGAGCTGCTGCATCAGTACAAGGACGGTCCGGCAAGCCCAGGCGAGATGTCCCAGGCGCTTTACGAGGCGATCATCGATGCAAAGGTTGAATATTTCGACACTGACGCTTATCAGAGTCTTTACAGCAGCCAGCAGGAGCTTGTAAACCGAATCCAGCAAGACCTCGCGCAGTCACACTATGATTGCGGATATGCGCTCGGGCAGGAGTTTACAAAAGGCTACAAATCCGCTGTCGAAACGGCCACCGACATTTTCGAATCGCTGTTTAACGATCCATATGTAAGGCTCGCTCTTGGGCAGCTTGGGATCCATATCAACTCGTCTTCAAACGGCGAGTACGCCGGCAGCGGCGGTAAGTATGCCTACGGCATTCAGTCCGTCCCCTATGATGATTACCCTGCACTGCTGCATGCAGGAGAGCGCGTTATGACGGCTGCGCAGGCACGCGCTGCCGATCAGTCTCCCGGCGGAAGCGTAATGATCACCGGAAACACGTTCGTTGTGCGCCAGGAAAGCGATATCGAAGCGATCGCGGAAGCGCTCTATGCGAAGCTCGCTGAAGCTTCAGCGGTCTATGTCGGAGGTTGAGTATGAAACGTCAATTCGTGTTCATAGACGGCGCCGAAGAGCTCGTTCTTCCTGTGACGCCGCAGCAGGTCGAGGTTTCGAACGGCGTCAAGATCGAGACTGTCAGCATACAGGCGCTCGGCGATGTGCACATCGCCGCGAACCGCACATTAACAGACGTCAACATCAGCTCGTTCTTCCCGGCGAAGAGCTACAGCTTCGCGCGGATAGACAGGCGGCCGTATGAGTATGTGCAGTGGTTCAAGCGTGCCATCGCCCGCAAACGGCCGGTCCGCTTCATCGTCATCGGAACCGATATCAATATGGCAGTGCTGATCAGCGACATCCGCTACGGCGAGACCGACGGGCCGAACGACATACACTACACGCTCTCGCTGTCGCGCTATTCTCCGCTCCGCCCGGAGAGCGGGGCCGAACCTCGCCCGGAAAACGGAACGGATTCAGCGCCGGAAACCTATACCGTAGCCGCAGGCGATACGCTCTGGTCTATCGCACGGCGCTTTCTCGGGTCCGGCAGCCGATACATGGAGATCGCCAACGCGAACAACATGAGCGACCCGAATGTGCTGATGGTTGGCCAGGTGCTGATCATTCCGCGGAGGTGATCCCATGTTTCTCATGATCAACGGCCGCGACGTTACGAACTACGTCAATACCGTATCATCCGGCGGATCGATCAACGGCTGCGCCCGCACGCTCGACGCGCAGCTTTTGCAGACGCCGAACGATCCGAACATCGAAACGCTCGGCCTGAGCACCGGCGCGGAGGTGCAGTTTTCCTCCAACGGCTACTATTTCTACGGCGTGCTCGCAAAGCTCGACCGTCCGACCGAAGGGAACGTACTGACGATTAAGGCCTATGACATGGGCCTCTACCTGAAGAGGAACAGCGTCACGCAGAAGATCTCCGGCGCGTCGCCGTCCTCAGCGGCGCGGACGCTCTGCCGACGGTTCGGAGTGAGAACGGGCTATCTCGAAGAGACCGGCACATCATTCACGCGGATCTTTAAGAACACCACGCTCTATGCCGCGATAATGACGGGCTACACGTTCGCGTCCCAAAAGACAGGCGAGAAATACCAGATCACGTTCGACGGATCTCTGATGTGCGTCGTGGAGCGCGGGACCATAATTGCCGGAACGATGCGGCCCGGCAACAACCTGATGGAGGCGACGTATTCGGAGAGCATCGAGCGTGTCGTCAACAGGGTCGACATGTACGACCGGGAAGGCAATCTCGTGGACAGCGTCCACGGCGATACGAGCATCGGCATAATGGCGCAGGCGCTCACGCTCACAGAGGAGCGCGGACGCGACTATGCGCAGAAGATCCTTCGCGACAACAAGCTCGCGCGCAGCGGCTCTGTCGAGATCCTCGGCAACCCTCTTTGCGTCACCGGCAATGCCGTGCTCGTTCACGAGCCCTACAGCGGCCTTTACGGGAAGTTCTACATCGACTCCGATACCCACACCTGGAAAAACGGTCTGTATATCTGCCGTCTGAAGCTCAACTTCGAAAACATGATGGACGAGCAGGAAGCCGGAAGCGCGATCCAAAAAAGCAGCCAAAAGCAAGCCGCCGTCCACCACGCGAACAGCACCGAGCGTCCGGAGGCCGCCGAACCCGAAACCCCGTCGAAGCCGCATCTTGTCTACACCGGTCCTCACGGAGAAATCATCTACGAGGATCCATAAGGAGGACGAAAAATGAACGCTGACCCGTATTCCGGCATCATCGAGCTTTTGAAATCAAAGCAGGATGAGCCAAGCTGCAAAATGGAGATCGGCATTGTGCGCAGCGCAT
>JAEEGL011175433.1_pt1 | contig 20514 bp, 16 predicted proteins | sample 9134231 | NCBI WGS metagenome assembly JAEEGL01 (sample SAMN16246548, study PRJNA631951) | gut metagenome | biome: gut microbiome; feature: rumen; material: fiber-attached | host: Bos | place: Iran: Karaj | collected 2018-10
CTTTACCTAAGATAAAGGGGCGATGTTCACATCGCTCCTTTTGTGATATTATAGCAGTATGGACAAAACAAGTATTATTCAACTAGTCATTTTGATATTATTGGTGGGGCTTTCAGCCTTCTTTTCGTCTGCGGAGACTGCGCTTTCTGCGGTGTCATCCATTAAGATCAGGGCAATGCTTGATGAGGGCAGGAGAGGGGCTAAGACTCTTAATAAGGTTGTAAGCCATTACGGCAAGATGCTCTCTACCATACTTATAGGCAATAATATCGTCAATATCACGGCTTCAGCACTTGCTACCACATTTACTATAAGAGTGTTCGGTGATTATGCCATAGGTTATACGACGGGATTACTTACCCTTGCGGTATTACTGTTCGGCGAGATAGTGCCCAAGAATGCGGCCAAGATAAAATCTGAGTCCCTCTCGCTTTTTTATGCGCCGATAATAGCTGCGCTTATGTGGGTGCTGACTCCCGTTATATGGATAGTGGATCATATCGCACATGCGATCATGTGGCTGCTTCATATCAATCCGCATGAGAAAGCCGTTATGACTGAGGCAGAGCTTAGGACGTTCGTGGATGTGAGTCATGAAGATGGGGTGATAGAGAGCGATGAGAAGACCATCATCAATAATGTTTTCGACTTTTCGGATTCTTTGGCCAAAGAGATAATGATACCCAATATAGACATGGTATGCGTGGAGGATAAAGCAAGTTTTGAAGAGGTGCTTGATATATTCAAAGGCTGTATGTATACCAGGCTTCCGGTGTATCAGGGAGAAAGAGACAATATAATCGGTCTTATCAATATCAAGGATTTTATACTTGTGGAGGATAAGAAGAGCTTCCGCATTGAGAATATAATTAGAAGCGGATATTACACTTACGAGTTTAAGAAGACTTCGGACCTTTTGGTGGAACTAAGGCAGAGTACGAACAGCATGGCTTTTGTGCTAAGTGAGTATGGTGCCTGTGTCGGAATGGTGACTCTTGAGGACCTGCTTGAAGAGATAGTGGGTGAGATAAGGGATGAATACGATGAAGAAGAGAAGGAGTCCATCAAAAAGGTTGAGAAAAATGCATATATTATAGAAGGAAGCCGTAAGATCGATGATGTCAACGATGCGCTCGGACTTAAGCTTGACAGCGAGGAATATGATTCCATTGCGGGTCTTATCTTGGAGCATATCGACCGTATGCCCGTTGAGGGGGATGAAGTGGAGTGTGAAGGCGGTGTGGTGCTGAAAGTCAATGAAGTGGAGAATAACCGTATCACAAAAGTACGTCTGACGCTTCCGGAGGCGTAGAACCCATTATATCAGGGCTTGTCACGGGGATAGCGCTGCCATATAAAAATTTGTTTGCATTATAACGGAAGTATGCTATACTATCAAGGAATGTGCGGTCTTACGCAATATACAGTGTATCAATGAACACACAGGAGGTTTATATCATATGAAGCATATTAAGACTTTGACAACAAGAGATCTCAAGGAATCTGCCAAGAAGGGCGGATGCGGAGAGTGCCAGACTTCATGTCAGTCAGCCTGCAAGACATCTTGCACCGTTGGCAACCAGACATGTGAGAAGTTCAAATAAGGCATTATAAGAATACAGTTTTAAGTTATATTATTTCAGAAATTGTGTTTACCCGACAGATAAGCGTCTTATGCGTTATCGGTCGGGTATATTACAGTTAATTATTTATTGAGGTTAGTGTGATACATCAGTATAAGAATAACGGATATAACATAGTCTTGGATGTGAACAGCGGATCTGTTCATGTTGTTGATGATTGTGTTTATGATATAATCCCCGTTTTGGAGCCGATAGTGGCAGCAGGACTTACGGGAGATACCGCGATAGAAGCAGCCTGCATGGCATGCGAGAAGCTGCCTTACAGCAGCACTGATATAAGAGAAGTGTGTGAAGAGTTGATGCAGCTTGTGGAAGCAGGCAAGCTTTTTGCACCGGATGAATACGAAGAGTATGTTACGGATTTTACAAAGCGGGAGACAGTAGTAAAGGCATTGTGTCTTCATATAGCCCATGATTGTAATCTTGCATGTAAGTACTGCTTTGCCGGTGAGGGTGAGTACCACGGTGACAGGGCGCTTATGAGCCTTGATACTGGTAAGGCTGCTCTCGATTTTTTGGTGGCATCTTCAGGCAACAGGATCAATCTTGAAGTTGACTTCTTCGGAGGTGAGCCCACACTCAATTTTGATGTGGTAAAAGGGATCGTTGAGTACGGTCGCAGCCTTGAGAAGATCCATAACAAGAAGTTCAGGTTCACATTTACGACCAACGGTATTCTGCTTGATGACGATATCATCGATTTTGCCAACAAGGAGATGGAAAATATAGTCTTAAGCATTGACGGCCGTAAGGATATCAATGATAAGATGCGTCCCATGAGGGGAGGCCAGGGAACATATGATGTCATAGTTCCCAAGTATAAGAAGGTGGCTGAGAGCAGAGGTCAGGAGAGGTATTATGTGAGAGGAACCTTCACACGTAATAACCTTGATTTTTCTAATGATGTCATTCATCTGATGGATCTGGGATTTAAGCAGATATCGGTTGAACCGGTTGTAGCTCAGCCGACAGATGATTATGCTCTAAGAGATGAAGATATTCCGGTATTGTTTGAGGAATACGATAAGCTTGCCGCAGAGATACTTAAGCGCAGAAAAGCGGGAGACAAGGTTAATTTCTTCCATTTTATGATAGATCTAAGCGGCGGACCATGTGTGGCAAAAAGATTGTCCGGTTGCGGATCGGGCACGGAATATCTGGCTGTTACACCATGGGGTGATCTCTATCCCTGCCATCAGTTCGTGGGCAATGAAGATTTCCTTATGGGCAATGTTTACGAAGGCGTTAAGCGTACGGACATAAGGGATGAGTTTAAGACCTGCAATGTATATGCCAAGGAAAAGTGCAGGAAGTGTTTTGCAAGGTTCTACTGCAGCGGCGGTTGTGCTGCCAATTCGTACAATTTCCACGGCAATATCAATGACGCATATGATCTTGGATGCGAATTGATGAAAAAAAGAGTGGAATGTGCTATTATGTTGAAGGCTGCCCTGGATGAGGAACAGGCAGACTGATAGTTTTGTATTAGATGTATTTGATATAAATTTATAAGGAGTAAAGACGATTATGAAAAAGAGTTCAGCAGTCATTTGGCTAATTGCGCTTTTGGCGCTGCTGGCAGGCGGTATCTACACTGCAGTGTACGGATTGGATGAGAACGGTGCAGGCAGTGCAAAGAGCATCAAGCAGGGTCTTGATCTTGCAGGCGGTGTCAGCATTACCTATCAGGTAGTCGGTGATGAGGCACCTGATAAGGAGGACATGGCAGATACGATCTATAAGCTGCAGAAGCGTGTGGAAGGTTACAGTACCGAAGCACAGGTTTATTCGGAAGGCAGTGACCGTATCAATATTGAGATCCCCGGTGTAAGTGATGCCAATGCGATCTTGGAGGATCTTGGTAAGCCCGGTTCACTGTATTTCATAAGACAGACCGATGAGGCCGGCAATCAGAACTACGGATACGGATATAATGAAGACATGACATCCGTTGGATATGTGATCACCAAGAGCATAGATGAGATGCTTGCAAGCGGAGATATCATACTTACAGGTACCGAGGTAGCCGATGCTCAGGCAGGTGCGACCAAGGACAGCATGGGTAATCAGCAGTTTGTCGTATCTCTTAACTTCACACCCGAAGGAACACAGAAGTTTGCAGATGCCACACAGAAGGCATATGATAAAGGCGAGACCATTGCGATCTACTACGACGGAGAGATCGTGAGTGCTCCCAATGTCAATGAGCCTATCTTAAACGGCCAGGCTCAGATATCAGGAAGCTTTACTTATGAAGAGGCAGAGAGACTTGCTTCTACCATAAGGATCGGTGGCCTTAAGCTTGAACTTGAAGAGTTAAGAAGTAATGTAGTAGGAGCTCAGCTTGGACAGACAGCCATTGAGACATCACTTAAGGCAGCACTTATAGGTTTTGCCATAGTTGCGGTACTTATGATAGTCATCTATCTTCTGCCCGGATTTGCTTCGGTCATTGCACTGGCTATATATACAGTACTTGTTGTGGCACTTTTATCAGGCTTCGATATAACACTTACACTGCCCGGTATTGCAGGTATCATCTTATCGATCGGTATGGCAGTGGATGCTGACGTTATCATATTCGCAAGAATAAGAGAAGAGATCGCTGCAGGTGCCGGAGTGGGACAGGCGATCGATACAGGATTTAAGAAGGCTCTGTCGGCTATCGTCGATGGTAACATCACGACCCTTATAGCAGCGCTTGTACTTGGTATCATGGGAACAGGAAGTGTTAAGGGTTTTGCTCAGACACTTGGTCTTGGTATCGTGGTATCAATGTTTACCGCGCTTGTTATCACCAAGCTTTTGATCAAGTCATTATATACACTTGGTCTTACAAGTGAGAAGTTATACGGAAGAGCCAAGGAGCGCAAGACTGTTCGCTTCCTGTCAGGAAGAAAGGTGTTCTTTGCGATCTCACTTGTTGCGATACTTTCAGGATTTGTATTCATGGGTATCAATAAGTCTTCTACAGGCAATATACTTAACTATTCCATGGAGTTCATGGGCGGTACTTCCACCACAGTGACATTCAATGAGGACTTAAGTCTTGAGAAGATCGATTCAGAGGTAGTTCCGGTTATTAACTCCGTTATAGGCTCGGGACAGGTACAGTGCCAGAAGGTTCAGGGTACAACAGAAGTAATAATCAAGACAAGAACACTTACAGTAGCAGAGAGAGAAGGCGTCAATCAGGCGCTTGCCGATAAGTTCGGAATAGATAAGGAAAAGATCACGGCAGAGACCATTTCATCTACCATATCTTCAGAGATGAAGAGAGATGCCATCATAGCTGTGCTTGTTGCTACAGTATGTATGCTCATATATATCTGGTTCAGATTCAAGGATATCAGATTTGCTGCCAGTTCAGTGCTTGCACTTGTACATGATGTATTGGTTGTCCTTGCCTTCTATGCGATAGCAAAGATTTCGGTGGGCAATACCTTTATCGCATGTATGCTTACGATAGTCGGTTATTCGATAAATGCCACGATCGTTATCTTCGACCGTGTACGTGAGAACTTAAGAACGCTTCGTAATAAGGACAGCCTTGAAGACATGGTCAATGACAGTATTAACCAGACACTGTCGCGAAGCATATTTACATCACTTACCACATTTATAATGGTTGCTTCACTGTTCATACTCGGTGTTACTTCCATAAGAGAATTTGCGATGCCTTTGATGGTAGGTATCATCTGCGGTACATATTCATCAGTATGCCTGACCGGTGCAATGTGGTTCGTATTCAGAACTAAGATAAAGAGCGAAAGCAAATAATACATTACAGACCACCGGGTGATCATCCGGTGGTCTTTTTGCATTACAGATTATCGTATTCTTAAAGGGATGTTACAGGTAAGGCGGTATGGATACAAAATGGATGCTGTTAACCAAGAAGGCTGATTTTGCCGGAATAGGAAAAGAACTAGGCGTAGACCCGGTGGTCGTTAGGATAATGCGCAACAGAGGGATGGAGACTGCAGATAAGATGCGGTCTTTTTTGGATGGAGAGACCGGGGTGATGCATGATCCCAAGCTTCTTCCGGACATGGTAAAAGCTACTGCAATTCTTGCGGATAAGATAAGAGAGCACAAAAGTATAAGGATCATAGGCGACTATGATGTGGATGGTGTTACAGCCACATATGTACTGTATAAAGGGCTTAAGTCAATGGGTGCCGAAGTATCCTATGCAATTCCGGACAGGATCACGGACGGATACGGGATCAATCCCGATATGGTCAGTGATGCACATGATGAAGGGGTTGATACGATAGTGACCTGCGACAACGGAATAGCAGCTTTTGAAGCGATAGGGCTGGCAAAAGAATTGGGCATGACATGCATTGTGACGGATCACCATGAAGTGCCCTATGATGAAGATAACGGTCAGAAGGAATACAGATATCCGGCAGCAGAGGCAATAGTCGATCCCAAGAGGCCGGACAGTGAGTATCCCTATAGGGAGATCTGCGGTGCCATGGTTGCCTATAAGCTCATATTGGCGCTTGATGAGTATTTATCCGATATGAGCGGTGATGATCATGGTAAGCTTGGCAGTGAGACAACAGACGATCTGATGCAGATGGCCGGTCTGGCTACCGTGTGCGATATGATGGAACTTTGTGATGAGAACCGTGTCATGGTGAAGAAGGCGCTTAAACTGCTTGATAATCCGAAGAATACAGGACTGCTGGCACTTAAGAGAGTGTGCGGAATAGATAACAGACCTATGAGCACGTATATAATAGGGTTCGTGATAGGCCCCTGCATCAATTCCACGGGAAGGCTTGAAAAGGCGACAATGTCTTTGGAACTCCTTTTGTGTGATGATTATGACAAGGCAGCCACTATGGCTACGACCCTAAAGCAGCTAAATGACGTCAGGAAGAGCCTTACTGAGGAAGGTGCCATGAGGGCATCGGATCATATAAAAGATAATGATCTTGATAAGCAGAAGCTGATGATCATATATATTAAGGATCTTCATGAATCTGTGGCCGGTATAGTAGCCGGGCGGATAAAAGAAGCTTATCACAGGCCCGTTATCGTATTTACGGACAGCGAAGACGGGATAAAGGGCTCCGGTCGCTCGGTGGATGCATATGATATGTATGAGAATTTAAGCAGATACAGGGATATGTACGTTAAGTTCGGCGGACATAAGATGGCGGCGGGGCTTACGGTAAAAAGAGAGAGATTTGACGAATTTAGAGAGCAGATAGTATCTGACTGTACGCTTACGGACGATGAACTTACAGAGAAGATATATATTGATGCTGCCATGCCTTTTTCATATGTCACCAAAGATCTTATTGAAGGGATAGGCAGACTTGAGCCGTTCGGAATCGGCAATTCCAAGCCTGTTTTCGCACAGAAGGATGTAGTGATCAAATCTATGCGTATTCTGGGAAAAAACAAGGATACCTGCAAGATAAAAGGAGGAGTGGAAAATAAAGAGTATGAACTAATCCTTTTTAAGGGAGCAGCGGCATTCCTTGAAAAGATTGAGGAAAAGTACGGAAAGGATCCGGATGTCCCTGTTAAGATGGATGTGCTGTACTATCCGGATATCAACACCTATAACGGATTAAGTTCCATACAGTTTGTCATACAGGATTATCATATATAAAATTGTTTTTTATATATTTTATTTTTGTTTAATCAATTAGACACATTTTGAACACATTTGGGTAGTATAGTACAACCATAGATAGTTGATTACTCACTATCTCCCCCCTCATAAGAACAGAAGCCCTGCAGGAGACTGCAGGGCTTTTGGTTTATTAGACAGAAAACCACTTTTATGCTATCCTTAAGGATGGCGTTTTTTTGTTAAAGGAGAGAACGGATGAGATTAAAGACACTTTTGGAAAAACTTGAATATACGGTTGTGCGCGGTAATGATGATATAGAGATATCGGAAGTGGTATATGATTCGAGAAAACTGTCTAAAGACTGTTTGTTCGTATGTATAATCGGAGCCAATTTCGATGCTCACAGCGCTGTGGGTGAGGCAGTATCGACGCATGCTGCATGCGTGATAGTATCAAAAGATGTGGATGTTCCCGATGACAGTGATATGACGGTCATTAAAGTGGATGATACAAGATACGCCATGGCATTTATCGCTGCGGCGGTTAACGGTCATCCTGCTGACAGGCTTACTACTATAGGTATCACCGGTACCAAGGGTAAGACTACCGTTACATATATGATCAAGGGAATATTGGAGCAGGCAGGTCATAAGGTTGGCCTTATCGGAACGATAGAGACGATCATAGGAGACGAGCATATTCCGTCCAAGAATACGACACCGGATTCCTATGTCATACAGGAGTATTTTGCCCGTATGGTTAAGGAGGGCTGCGACATAGTCGTGATGGAAGTATCCAGTCAGGGACTCATGCAGCACAGAACGCAGGGCTTTATCTTTGATTACGGTATATTTACCAATATCAAGCCTGATCATATTGGTCCCAACGAGCATAAAGATTTTGAAGATTACCTTCATTGCAAGGGTATGCTCTTTAAGCAGTGCAGAACGGGAATCGTCAATGGCGATGATGAGCACTGGAAGGATGTGACAGAGGGCCATACATGCAAGCTTCTTACTTACGGACTTTCTGAAGGGTGTGATTACAGAGCTTCAGATATGCGTTATACAAGAGGCGAAGGCTATATAGGGGTGAATTTTTCTGTGAGCGGAAGAGTTGATATGGATGTGGAAGTCTCTACTCCCGGAATATTCTCCGTATACAACGCACTTACTGCTGTTGCCGTATGTCATCAGTTTGGCTCGTCAGAGAAGGAAGTGCGAAATGCCTTAAAAGCAGTGACGGTAAAGGGACGTATAGAACTTATCAATGTGTCGGATGATTTTACCCTGATGATAGATCATGCGCATAATGCCATGGCTTTGGAGAGCCTTCTTACGACACTTAAGGAATATAATCCGCACAGGCTGATAGCAGTATTCGGATGTGGCGGTAACAGGGATCGCAACAGAAGATTTGAGATGGGAGAAGTCAGTGGAAAGCTTGCAGACTTTACGATCATCACTACCGATAACCCGAGATTTGAGGATCCGCTTGATATAATCGCGGATATAGTGACGGGTATAGAGAAGACGGAAGGCAATTATATAACCATAGCGGACAGAAAAGAAGCGATAAGGTATGCCATTACTCATGGACAGCCCGGAGACATCATAGTCTTGGCCGGAAAGGGACATGAGGACTATCAGGAGATCAAGGGAGTCAAATATCCGATGGATGAGCGAGTGCTCATATCGGAGGTATTAGAGGAGATCCGATGATGCGCTATGCCAATGTGATCGTGGATATATCGCATGAAGCAGTAGACAGACCCTTTACATATATAATTCCCGATGAGCTTGTTATGCGATGTCACCCGGGAACTCGGGTAAAGATCCCGTTTGGAAAAGGTAACAGCAGCAGACTGGGATACATTTTAGAACTTAAGGATCATCCGGACGTACCGGTTGTCAAACTTAAGGAGATACAGGAGATAGTACTCTCGCAGGATGCTACGGAAAGCAGACTGATAGAACTTGCGTATTACATCAAGGAGCAGTTCGGCTCCACCATGATAGATGCACTTAAACTTGTGCTTCCGGCAAAAAAAGAATACAGAGTTCGTAAGTCCGCCGTAAATGCGCAGACTCTGACGGAAAACATTGAAGATACATATTCGGAGATCATCTTAAATGACGAGCAACGGGCAGTTGTTGATGATTTTACGGATGAATATGACAGAGGTGTCAGGAATACGTATCTTTTGTTCGGGATCACGGGAAGCGGTAAGACGGAGGTCTATATCGAACTTATACGCCATGTAGTTGAAAGTGGCAGACAGGCGATCATGCTCATCCCGGAGATCGGTCTTACATATCAGACGGTAAGAAGATTTAAAAGGTATTTTGGGGACAGGGTTGCCATTATGAATTCGAAGCTGGCAGCCGGTGAGAGATATGCCTATTATGAACAGGCAAAAAAACGTGAGATAGATGTTATCATAGGTCCGAGATCCGCTCTTTTCACGCCCTTTCCGGATATAGGGATGATCATAATGGATGAAGAGCATGAGGGCACATATAAGAGTGAGACCATGCCCAGATACCATGCCAGGGATGTGGCGATCAAACTTGCTTCCATGCATGGCGGGAGCGTATTATTGGGAAGTGCGACACCGAGTGTTGAATCATATTACCATGCACTTGCCGGTGATTATAAGTTGTACAGGCTTACCCACAGAGCAACGGGAGCCAAGCTGCCCGAAGTGGAGATCGTTGATCTTCGCGCAGAGCTTAAGGCGGGTAACAGGACGATGTTCAGTCAAAGACTGCAGGCTCTTTTGGAAGAGACGGTGGGCAATGGGCAGCAGGCCATGCTTTTTATCAACAGGAGAGGCTACGCAGGCTTTATATCCTGCAGGGCATGCGGTAAAGTGATCAAATGTCCGCATTGTGATGTATCTTTGTCGGAACATAGGAGCACAGGTACGTTGGTATGTCATTACTGCGGATATGAAACGGAAAAACCAAAGGTTTGTCCTGAGTGTGGCTCCAAATATATCATGTCATTTAAAGCGGGAACCGAGCAGATCGAAGAGGGAGTAAAAAAGATGCTTCCCGGAGTCAGGACGCTTCGCATGGATGGAGATACTACCGGCAGGAAAGACAGCGCCGGAGCTATACTGGCTGCATTTGGCAGGCATGAAGCTGATGTTCTTATAGGGACGCAGATGATAGTCAAGGGACATGACTTTCCGGGTGTTACTTTAGTGGGCGTTCTTGCGGCGGATATAGGTCTTGGAAGCGGTGATTACAGAGCAGGAGAGAGGACGTTTGAACTCTTAACACAGGCTGCGGGAAGAGCCGGACGCGGTGATATGGCCGGAAGAGTGGTCATCCAGACTTATCAGCCGGAACACTACGGCATTGTACATGCGGCCGTTCAGGATTATGAAGGTTTTTATGAAGAGGAGATCGCATACAGGGATATAGGAGGCTATCCGCCCATAAAGAAGATCATGGCCGTACTTATTTCGGATAAGGACAATGACAGAGCTTATCTGTGTGCCATGAATCTTGCAGGACTTTGTCAGGCCAATAACAGAGGCTCTCAGATAATTGGACCGGGCAAGGCCGGAATAGGCAGGATTAATGATAATTACAGATATGTGTTCTATATCAAATGTGATGAAAGAAAAATATTGACGGAACTTAAGGATATAATGGAAGAATGGATCGAAAAGAACAGAGACTCGGATGCGATAGCTTCTAAAGTGGCATTCGATCCTGAGCCGATGAATCCGTTCTAGAAAAGAAGGTGTATTGAAATGGCATTAAGACAGATAAGGATCATGGGTGATCCGGTTCTTACAAAAGTATGTAAGGAGGTTAAGGAGATCACTCCGCGTACCATTGAGCTGATAAATGATATGCTTGATACCATGTATGAGGCCAATGGTGTTGGACTTGCAGCTCCGCAGGTGGGCGTGCTTAAGCGGATAGTGGTCATCGATGTGACGGGTGAAGATCCCATTGTTATGATCAATCCGAAGATCATAGAGACTGACGGGGAACAGACAGGATATGAAGGTTGTCTTTCGCTTCCGGGCAAGAGCGGAGAAGTAACAAGACCTGATTATGTTAAAGCCGTATATTATGACGAACAGTTAAATGCAAAAGAGATCGAAGGAACGGAATTGCTTGCAAGAGCAATATGTCATGAGATCGAGCACCTGGACGGACATATGTATACAGAACGTGTCATAGGTGAGCTTGTGGACAATTCAGAGCTTATGAAAGATGAGGAAGAGTAAAGACAATATGAAAGTAGTATTCATGGGAACACCGGATTTCTCGGTTGGTGCGCTTGATTCCATAGTCAAAGCCGGACATGATGTAAGGCTTGTTGTCACACAGCCTGATAAAGTGCGCGGAAGGGGAAAAGAGGTATCATTTTCACCTGTTAAGCAATGTGCATTGGATCTGGGACTTGAAGTGTATCAGCCCGAAAAGATCAGGCTGCCGGAAGCAGTGGAAAGACTTAAGAGTACGGATGCCGATGTGTATGTAGTGGCTGCGTTCGGGCAGATACTTAGCGAAGAGATCCTTAATATCCCGAGGTTCGGATGTATCAACATTCATGCCTCTCTGCTGCCTGAATACAGAGGTGCGGCTCCGATACAGTGGAGCATCCTTAACGGAGATAAGAAGACAGGTATCACCATAATGCAGATGGACAAAGGTGTTGATACCGGAGATATTCTGTTGCAGAAGAGCATGGATATAGAGCCTAAAGAGACCGGAGCAGGATTGTTTGACAAGCTTGCGGTTTTGGGAAGTGAAGCAATAGTTGAGGCACTTGATCTTATTAAAGAAGGTAAGATTCATCCAATGGCACAGGATGAGACTAAGGCTACCCATGTCGGAATGTTAAAAAAGGATATGGGGCATATCGACTGGTCGAAGGATGCGGAAGTGATAGAGAGATATGTCAGAGGGCTTAATTCATGGCCGGGGACATACTCATATCTTGACGGTAAACTTCTTAAGATATGGGATGCGGATGTCTATTACGGCGAGGAGTTCAGACATATATTCAGATTTGGAAAAGTAGCACCGGGCGAGGTACTTAAGGCCGATAAAACGGGAATATATGTGGCTACAGGGAAAAATGTGCTCGTAATAAAGAGCATTCAGCCGGAAGGAAAAAAACGCATGGACAGCGCGGCATTTTTGCTTGGACATTCCATAAAGAACGGAGAGATATTTGGGTAATAAGAGTGCTCACGTGGGGAATAAGATCAATATAAGAAACCTGGCGCTGGATGTCCTGCTTATGATCGAGCATAAAGAAGGAAAGAGCCATGAACTTATAAAAGATACATTGGATAAATATGATTTCCTTTCCGTGTCGGACAAAGGCTTTTTTAAGAGGCTCGTTCACGGAACTGTGGAATACCGGATACAGGAAGACTATATCATCGGTTGTTTTTCAAAGACTCCGACAGAGAAGATCAAGCCGGTGATATTGCAGATACTGAGAATGAGTATATACCAGTATCTGTATATGGACAGAGTGCCGGACAGTGCGGTATGTGATGAGGCGGTCAAATTGACCGTTAAAAGAGGGCTTGCGGGCCTTAAGGGCTATGTGAACGGAGTACTAAGATCCGTAATGCGTGGCTATGAGGATATCAGATGGCCCGATAAGGATGAGGATATCATAAGGTGGCTTGAGGTTAAGTACTCATGCCCCGGGCAGATCGTTAAGAAACTGTGTGATGATTACGGGACGGACAGGACTGAGAGCATACTGGACAATTCTCTTAAGATACGTTCGATATATGTGCGCATAGACGAAAGCCTCGGCGAAGAAGAGATTGACAGGATATACGATGAACTCAGAGAACAGGGCTGTATTTCGGATGATGACGATCATATTCTGAATGATAAGAAACAGGAAGATTTCGATCTTGAATATGCTTTAAAGATATCTGAGCCCGACAAACTGACAGGTCTGTCATGTTTTAAGGATGGCTTTGTTACGATCCAGGATATCGCAAGTATGTCGGTGTGTGAGATGGCCTTTAATGAACTCTTAAAGGAAAGGGATATTTGCACGGCTAAGGATTTTCTGATATTTGACCTGTGCGCCTGCCCGGGAGGCAAGAGCCTTCACGCGGCAGCAAAGCTTAAGCGATATAATGTAAAGGGACATATTATAGCAGGCGACATAAGCGATAAAAAGCTTGATATGACTGCGGAGAATATAAGGCGGCTTAAGTGTCAGGATATCATCACTTTAAGAAAACATGACGCTACTGAATATGATGCTAAGATGTCGGAAAAGGCGGATCTGGTAATAGCCGACGTTCCGTGTTCGGGTCTTGGCGTTATGGGAAGAAAACCGGACATCAAATACAATATCTCCATGGAGAATATGGAAGACATAGTGGTGCTGCAACGTAAGATAATTGACAATGCATTAAGATATGTGCGTCCGGGTGGAATGTTGGTATACAGTACATGTACTATGAATAAGAACGAGAATGACGACAATGCCACGTATATCCTTAAGACGGATGAATATGTATTGTTGACTTCTAAGCAGTTTTTCATAGAAGACGGACATGACGGATTCTATACGGCGGTATTTAAGAAAAAGGACAGGTGTGACTGATTCTAAATGGATATAAAATCTCTTTATCCGGATGAACTTAAAGCGCTGCTCATGAATATGGGCGAACCGGGGTTCAGAGCCGGCCAGATCTTTGAATGGATGCATGGCAAGCTTGTATGCAGTTATGAGGAGATGTCCAACCTCTCCATTAAACTTCGTGACAGGTTAAGTGAAGAATACCCGCTTATAGGTTTGGAACTCATTAAAGTTCAGGAGTCAAAGGAAGACGGTACGAGAAAGTATCTTTTCGGACTGCCTGACGGTAATATGGTCGAGAGTGTGTTCATGCGATACAAGCACGGTAACAGCGTGTGCATATCTTCGCAGGTAGGATGCAGAATGGGGTGCAGATTCTGTGCATCCACAATAGACGGGCTTGAAAGGAACTTAGAAGCCTCGGAGATGCTTGAACAGATATATTCGGTTATCAGGGACACCGGGGAACGGGTGTCCAATGTGGTCGTCATGGGCATAGGGGAACCCATGGACAATTATGACAATCTTGTCAGATTTATCCGCCTCATAACCGATCCCAAGGGGTATGACCTGTCGGGAAGGAATATAACGGTCTCAACATGCGGGATAGTTCCGGGTATATATAAGCTTGCGGATGAGCATTTATCGCTCACCCTTGCATTATCGCTTCATGCACCGACGGATGAGTTAAGGCGTACGATAATGCCGGTTGCCAATACTTATTCGATAGAGCAGCTTATAGAGGCCTGCACATACTACTATGAGACCACCGGAAGACGTATAACACTTGAATACAGTCTGATAGCAGGTGTTAATGATTCGCCGGAAAATGCGGAGAAATTGAGCGGGATAGCAAAAAGGATCGGTGCGCACATCAATCTCATTCCGGTCAACAGTGTCAAAGAGCGGGATTATAAGCGCAGTGACAGATCTGCAATTGAGGCGTTCAAAAATAAACTTGAAAAAAACGCAAATAATGTTACTATTAGAAGAGAAATGGGGCAGGATATAGACGGAGCCTGCGGGCAATTGCGCCGTAAGCATCTGTAGCGGGACATATTCGTACAAGGACACTACCGCTTCCTGCATATTATTATGATCAAGACTTTTTCCATAACCGATATAGGTAAAAAGAGGAAGATGAATCAGGACTATGTGTACACTTCCGAGATGCCGGTCGGACCGTTACCCAACTTATTCCTTGTAGCTGACGGAATGGGTGGGCATAAAGCCGGTGATTATGCATCCAAGTGTGCCATAGAGACTATAGTTGAGACAGTGGAGTCTTCTACCGATACAGGGGCAGTGGCTGTATTGGAGAAGGCTATTTGTCGTGCCAATGACGTAGTAAGGCAGAGAGCAGAATCAGACGAAGCGTTATATGGTATGGGCACCACTATGGTGGCTGCTACGCTTAACGGCTCATCTTTATGCGTTGCCAATGTAGGTGACAGCAGACTGTATGTGGTCGGCGGCAGAGAGATCAGGCAGATCACCAGAGATCATTCCCTGGTGGAGGAGATGGTTCAGATGGGTGGTATCGGAAGAGACCAGGCCAGGAATCATCCGGATAAGAATATCATTACAAGAGCCATAGGGGCTGAGGATGATCTTAAGATCGATTTTTTCCAGGTTAAGTTAAGTAAGGGCGATATAGTGCTTATGTGCTCGGACGGACTTACCAATATGATAGAGGATGAAGAGATACGAATGATCCTTCATGGGCAGAGAGACCTTGTAGAAAAAGCGGAGGGTCTTGTTAATGCTGCCAACAATAATGGCGGAAAAGACAACATAGCCGTGGTTTTGATCGAACCAGGACTTGATGAGGATAATAGATGATAAAGATTGGAATGATGCTCGGGGATCGATATGAGATCCTGGAGAAAATAGGCACCGGCGGTATGTCGGATGTATATAAGGGCAAGGACCACAAGCTTAACAGGCCTGTGGCTGTTAAGGTACTCAAACAGGAATTCTCTGAGAATGCCAATTTTGTGTCCAAATTCCGTGCCGAAGCCCAGGCTGCTGCAGGAATGATGCATCCCAATATCGTTAATGTCTATGATGTTGGCGAGGAGGGCGGTACCCAGTACATAGTAATGGAACTGGTCGAAGGTATCACTCTTAAGAAGTATATAGAAAAGAAATCAAGACTGTCGGTCAAAGAGGCAACAAGTATTGCCATTCAGGTATCGATGGGTATTGAAGCTGCACATAATAACCATATCATCCACAGAGATATCAAGCCTCAGAATATCATGATATCCAAAGACGGTAAGGTTAAGGTCACAGATTTTGGAATAGCCAAGGCTGTAAGCAGCAATACCATTACTTCCAATGTCATGGGAAGCGTACACTATACCAGTCCGGAACAGGCAAGAGGCGGCTATTCGGATGAGAAGAGTGATATATATTCTTTGGGTGTCACTTTGTTTGAGATGCTGACCGGCAGGGTTCCGTTTAACGGCGAGACTACGGTTGCGATAGCCATTAAACATATTCAGGAGCCGATGCCTTCACCAAGAACATATATTAACGACATTCCGATCAGCGTGGAGCAGATCGTTCTTAAATGTACGCAGAAGAGTCCTGACAGACGTTATCAGAACATGCAGGAGTTGATTGAAGATCTGAAGAGATCGTTAATGACGCCTGATGTCGATTTTGTCAAGCTTAATGACCCGGATGAAGAGGCTGAGACCAAGGCCATATCAGAGGCAGAGCTTAATGAGGTAAAGAGCCGGATAAGGGTCAAAGATGAATATGATGATGAGTACTCAGTAAGAGTCAACAGGGACAGAGACAGGGACTACAGGGGCTCCGGTCAGGGAGCAAGATCATCAGACTCTCGTAAGTCCGCTCAGGGTAAGAATACATCAAGACCCAGAAGTTCAAAACGTCCGGATTACATTGATGATAAGCGTCCGAGATCATCTTCTTCAAAGAAGAACAGTATAAGCGAAAGAGGCGATAAGATCACTACCATAGCCGCCATCATAGCCGCTATAGTGATAGGCCTTGTAGTAATAGCCGTTGTGGGAAGGGCATTTGGAATATTCGATTTTTCAAAGAAGCCTGATACGGATCAGACGGTAGAGACGGTTACTGGCAAAGATGATGAGCAGGATAATAAGGGAGAACAGTTTAAGGAAGAAGACGGCATAGAGATACCGGATGTCGTAGGATTGTCATATGCAGAGGCGGTAGCTACTCTTAACAGGGAAGGATTTGAGGTCGACCCTGTGGAAGTGGCCAATGATACCGTGCCCAAGGGTAATATAGTCGATCAGTATCCGGGTGCGGGTGAGTTTGCGTCCAGAGGAAGCAGTATCACCCTAAGTGTAAGCCTCGGATCCGGACAGACCAAGGTATCGGTTCCAAAGCTTATAGGCTTGGATCCAATGGATGCCACTGCTGTTCTTATAGAGAATGGTCTGGTACCGGGTACGATAGAAGAGACTACCAATCCTGACGCCAATCTGACAGGTAAGATCTGTTACCAGAGCTATATGGAAGGTTCTTCGGTAGATTCGGGAACTGTGATCGATCTTAAGCAGAGTATCGGTGTGGGTATAGTGACATACAGTTATATAGGCAATGTTGAGAGTCCTTCTTTGGAGGACGGAGACTATACGAGCGGAACGGAAGCTACGATAGTCCTTACCACGACAAGTGGTGTGGAACTTAAGAGAGAGACGACATCGACTTTCCCGGTATCCATGAATATTTCAGGGATTCCCGACAGCGATTCGGGTATAGTAAGCATCATTTATTCGGTTACGATCCCGGGATCTACTACGACGGATGCTGACGGTAATCTTGTTGAGATCCCGCCGGTTACTGAAGAGCGTACCATAACAAGAACAGTCAATTTTTCACAGGAAGAGTGAGGTTAGCGGTATAGATACGGATTCTCATGCCATAAAAGGTAAGATAATACGAGGGATAGCAGGCTTCTATTATGTACATAATGGAAGCCGTGTTTATGAATGTAAGGCCAAGGGGATATTCCGAAAGGATGGAGTCAAGCCTTTGGTGGGTGATGATGTCATGATCGAGATCCTCGATGATACTTTGCTTAAGGGCAATATCATAAGGATTCTTCCGCGAAGGAGCGAGATCATAAGACCTGCGGTTGCCAATGTGGACCAGGCACTCATTATCTTTTCGATCGTGCGACCGGATCCGAATTTTAATCTCCTTGACAGATTCATCATAATGATGAGACAGAAGGGGCTGCCTTGTATCATTTGCTTTAACAAGCAGGATATCGCCGGAGAAGAAGAAAAGGACGAAATAAGACAGGCATATGAAAAATGCGGGTGCAGGGTCTTTTTCGTAAGTGCCAGGGAAGAAGACGGGTTGGATGATATTAAAAGAGTCCTTAAGTCAAAGACTACGACGGTTGCCGGCCCCAGCGGCGTTGGTAAGTCGACTCTGATCAACAGTCTGCAGTCCAATGTAAAGATGGAAACCGGCGATATAAGTGAAAAGATCGACAGAGGACGTCATACGACCAGGCATTCCGAGATGATAGCCATAGATGAGGATACATATATCCTCGATACTCCGGGATTTTCTTCGCTTAGACTCTTTGACATGACGGCAACGGATCTTAAGACACATTATGTCGAATTTGATGATTATAAGGATGAATGCAGATTCCTTGACTGCAATCATTTAAGTGAACCCGACTGTGGAGTTAAAAGAGCAGTGGAAGAAGGTTTGATAAGCAGGATCAGGTATGATAACTATGTGATACTGCTTAAGGAACTTAATGCAGGCGAAAAAGGCGCCGGATATCGAATATAAGAATCGCAACCTTTTTTGTTGAGAAAAGGAACATATTCGTATATAATGAAAAAAGCAGTTTGCTTAGTATATTATTCGTGTTGTATTTACAAAGGGACGAAAGGAGATATACAGACATGAACATTTCAAAAAAGCAGGATGGCAATAATCTTACTATCAATCTTGAGGGACGTTTGGATACTACGACAGCACCTCAGTTAGAGGAAGAGCTTAAGACCTCTTTGGATGGAGTTTCAGATCTTTTCTTCGATTTGGAGAGTCTTGATTATATTTCTTCAGCAGGTTTAAGAGTACTGCTCTCAGCACAGAAGATCATGAACCGTCAGGGTACGATGGTAATTAAGAATGTTAAGCCTGAGATCATGGAGATCTTCGAGGTTACAGGTTTTGTTGATATTCTGACTATAGAATAAGCTCTTAAGGAGAATCGTATGAGAATACTTGTTACCGGAGGTGCCGGTTATATAGGGTCCCATACGGTAGTATCGCTTATCGAGAACGGATATGATGTCGTAGTGATCGATAATCTTGTCAATGCTTCAAAAAAAAGCATAGACAGGGTTGAAGAGATCACAGGCAAAAAAGTGACGTTCTATGAGGCAGATACTCTTGATAAGGATGCCTTGGACAGTATCCTTGACAGTGAGAAAGTAGATGCGTGCATCCACTTTGCCGGGCTTAAGGCTGTCGGTGAATCCGTAGTCAAGCCGTGGGAGTATTATGAGAACAATCTGCAGGGTACACTTGTACTTGTGGATGCGATGCGAAGGCATGGAGTGAAGAATATAATATTCTCTTCATCCGCTACCGTGTATGGTGATCCGGAATTTATTCCCATTACCGAAGAATGCCCCAAGAAGGCTTGTACCAATCCATATGGCTGGACCAAATCAATGTTGGAGCAGATATTGTCCGACATTCAGAAGGCTGACCCTGAGTGGAATGTTGTACTGCTTCGATATTTCAATCCCATAGGAGCACATAAATCGGGACTTATAGGTGATAATCCGAACGGTATCCCTAATAATCTCATGCCATATATAACTCAGGTTGCAGTAGGCAAGCTTAAGGAATTGGGTGTATTCGGCGACGATTATGATACTCCCGATGGAACGGGCGTAAGGGACTATATTCATGTAATGGATCTTGCGGAAGGACACGTTAAGGCCCTTGCAAAGATAAAAGAGAATTGCGGTCTTAAGATATATAATCTCGGAACCGGCAACGGTGTCAGTGTACTGCAGTTGGTGAAGGCGTTTGAAGAGGCTACAGGGCAGAAGATTCCATACGTTATTAAGGACAGACGTCCCGGAGACATAGCGACCTGTTATGCATCCGCTGATCTTGCAAAAAAAGAACTCGGATGGGAAGCCAAGTACGGTATAAGAGAGATGTGTGAGGATTCATGGCGATGGCAGTCGCAGAATCCTAACGGATTTGAAGATTAGTGTGGTTATTAGAGGGCATGAAGGTACTGATACGCATGCCTTCTTTATATTAATCGGACTTTGTTTTGACAAAAAAGGGGGTATTATATGGGCATAGCCGCCCGTACAGACAGGAGATCAATGCTTTGTCACGGAAATGCTGTAAAATCAGCTATTTAGAAGAAAACGAATTTCACGTAAGTCTATATTATTTCACGTAATATTCGCAAAAATAGTTGCGAACTATATCGAAAAAATAAGCCTATCCGGGATGTTAATCCTCGACAGGCTTTTTTGTTTTTGGTGGTGTGGTCAGAGCTTCTTCGAGACTCCAACCATGCGATATTCGATATAGGTGTTACAAAGAACTGATAAAGGAGCTTTGTGAAAATGTTACAAAGTTTCGGAAACTTTCTTGTCAATAATTACCTGAAA
>JAEEGL011295716.1_pt1 | contig 20514 bp, 21 predicted proteins | sample 9134231 | NCBI WGS metagenome assembly JAEEGL01 (sample SAMN16246548, study PRJNA631951) | gut metagenome | biome: gut microbiome; feature: rumen; material: fiber-attached | host: Bos | place: Iran: Karaj | collected 2018-10
AGATGCTTGAGTATAATAACGAAACAAATAATTAAATCGGATCGTTTATAAAGCAGAATTGTGCTCGCGGTATCTATTTTAAACATTATCTCATATCGTCGGTGAAGTTTGTAAAATATAAGACCAAGCCCGCAGGCGCGAATCGAGCCGTATTCAGGACGTGTGAGATACCTTCAGTATGGTATTGAATTTATTCGGCGACATATTATACCTTGCGTATGAAGGAATATCATATCAAAAGAATTGAAAAATCCACACTTATTGCATATAATTGACTTATATGAAACCGATCGAACACAGACTGCTGAGGAGTCGTGTTTTTGCATTATCCGATTAAAGAAGTAAAACGCATAGAAACGTGGAAGCGTATATACAGCTGGATAAAAGAATGATCGGCGCTCAGCCGATATTAGCCGCGACGGCTTCTGACCGCCGCGGCTTTTTTGACGGCAAACCGTAACTGATAACGTTTAAACGGCTGCGTTTTACGCGCCAAATAGTCGAAAAGCGGCGAATTTGCTATTGACAAGCGTGACTGCGTCAATTATAATTATATACAATAAGTAATGAGAGGTTTTTTATATGAAGGATTGGCTGATAATTGTATTGTTTTCCGCGTCGCTATTGTTTTTTGCCGGTTTGCTTTTCAAAGTCGGCTTTGACGTTTTCAGACCGCTCAGGCGGAGAAAGTGTGAAACGGGCTATGATCAGGACCGCCGTTCGTTTCGGTCGAAACTGCTTACGGCGTCGCTTCTTTTCATCGGCGCCGTCTGGTGCCTGCGTTTTGCAGTCGGTTATTACGCTTTCTTCAACCCGAACAACGACATAAACGGACTGCACCCGGCCGAAGAGATATTCAACAGTTTAGTCCATACGCTGCAGACGTTCAGCCTTGACGAAAAATACACGGAATACATAACCGTGGGTAAAAATATGATCGGATCTGTTTTCGGCGAGGAATCGTGGCTGATCGGCTTTTACGGCGTATACGCGGCGGTCCTGAATTTTATGGTTCCGGTCGCGGGCGGCGCTATACTGTTCGAAGTTATCCGCGAGTTTTCGCCGAAACTGCAGCTGACTGTTGCAAACTGCCGCCGCCTCACCGACAAATACTATTTCAGCGAGCTGAACGACAATTCGATCGCGCTCGCCCAAAGCATCATATCGTATAAGAAACGCGGCGTCTGCGTGATATTCACCGACGCTTACGCAGGCGACGGGGATGAGGGCGGCGCGGAGCGCATAGCGAAAGCGAGATCTTTCGGCGCGATCTGCATCAAAGACGATCTGCTTCATATACGCCTGCACGGCCGGTCGAAAAAGATCTTTCTTATAGACAGATCGGAAAACGATAATTTACAGACGCTTGCGGCTCTGCTCGAAAAGGATGACAAAAAGATCGGCGAAGCCGAGATATACGTTTTTTCGTCCGACGACGCCTTCTCACATCTTGACGAAGAGGTTTCGTTCCTTGTAAACAAGCGTATAAAAACGCTCAGAAAGCGGTATAAGGATCTGAACGAAACGAAATATGAAAAGCCGTCGGAAAAAGATGAAAAGCCGTCGGAAAAAGATGAAAAGTCCGCGGAGACCGAAGACGATTACGTCAAAAAAACTCTCCCCACCGTCATACCTGTAAACGGCATTCGAAATATGGCTGTGAATCTGTTATCCGACGTTCCGTTATACGAACCGATAATAGATAAAGACGCCGACGCGGAAGGCAAAAAGTCGCTGAACGTAACGATATTAGGCAGCGGCGTAATAGGAACGGAGATCTTTCTCAACTCATACTGGTGCGGTCAGATGCTCGATTGCCGTATGAAAATAACGGTCGTTTCGAAAGAAAAAAGAAACAAAAGAAGCGGATACAAAGGCGAAGGCGACTTTGAGGGACGTATAAATAACATAAACCCCGATATAATGGCGACCGTCAAACCGGATTCAAAACTTCTTAAATACAACGAGACAAGTTATTCCCCCCCGTATTTTTCTTACGACTACAAGGAATACGACGTTTTATCCGACGATTTCTCAACTTTCATGAGCAAAAAAGGCTTGCTCGATACGGATTATTTCATCGTAGCGCTCGGGTCTGACGAGGATAATTTTGCCGTCGCCGACAGACTGCGCCGTCTGGTCGGCGTGCATCACCTGTTCAAAGCGAAGCATAACAAGACCGTTATAGCGTACGTTATATATAACACGGATCTTGCAAGAGTATTGAACTGCGACAATCTTCATAAATATTCGCCCGAGTCCGAGACGCCCGATATACTGATGTACGCTTTCGGTTCGCTTGAGAGCGTTTACAGCGTAAAGAACGTGTTCTTTGAAGGCAAAGCCGATGCCGCGTACGACGCTGCGGACGCGTACTACGGCAGGAACTTAAACGAAGAAGAACACAGCAAGAACAAAGAAAAACGCTTCAGAGATATATATACCTATCAGGCCGATCTGACAAAAGTATACCACCGCCAATACAAAGAATACTCGGCGGGCTTTCACAAGGTATCGGTATTTTCCGCGAAAGACGTTATCAAAGAGTGTCATACCGGACCCGAAGAGGAATATCTGCGTTATATAATGACCGAAAAAGCCGATAAAGAAGGAAAGAAGCAGAGAATGATACACAGACTGGCGTGGCTCGAACACCGCAGATGGTGCGCGTATATGAGGATCAAAGGCTTCCGCGCTCCCGATAAGAAGAAATACGGGGAATATACCGATTACTTTGACTCCGAGCTGCCCGAGCATAAGGAGGGCGATCATAAATTCGTCGCGCTGAAGCTTCATCCGTGTATCATCGAGTGCAGTGAAGAAGGCATCGACGCCGAGTTTGACGAATACTGTTTTGAAAAGACGGAAACCGAATTTAAAAAAGACAACGTCCGGGACTTTCTCGACAAGCTCAGCCGCTCGAGAAGAGAACGCGACGGGTCAAAAGAGGACTTCAAACGCTGGGATTATCCCGAATACGAGATAAGCAAGAAAGAAAGAGCGGAATTCAAACGCGATCGGTAAATATTCAGAGAAGCTCCTTATTTATTTGACGAATACCCATGGAATATATAATTATACCTTTGATCGCGGCGGCGCTGATAACGGCGATCATCCTGATCATAAAGAAGTCAGGCAGGACCGAAGCCGAAGACGGTATGGAGAAGGCGGGACGGGATGGCGAAAAATACGCCGTTCAGGTAATACGTTCCGTCATGCGCAGAGGCGACGCGCTTCTGACGAACGTGCACGTTTCATACGGCGGCCGCGAGACGGAGCTCGATAACGTGATCGTCAACGGCGGCGGAGTCTATATCGTCGAGGTCAAAAGCTATAAAGGCCGTCTCGAAGGGCGTGAAGACGATTTTAACTGGACGCAGTACAGGACGGACGGCAAAGGCGGGAAAACGGTAAAAAATCCGATCAAACAGGTAAAAAGACAAATATACATCACGTCAAAATACTTGAGACAAAACGGCGCGCCTAAGGTCAGCGTCGACGGTTTTGCTATACTTTTGTACTCCGAGAGCCCTGCAGAGAGCAGGTACATACTTAAAAGTACGGCAAAGATAGATAAGGCCATACATGCAAAAACGTCAAAAGCCCTCAGCCGCGCCGAAAAAGAGGCGGTCGTCGGGATACTTGAGGCGGCGATAACCGATAAATAAAACAGAAAGATAAAACCCGAACCGTCTGCCGGCGGTTCAGGGCTTGAAAGGAAACAGAAAAATGAACGAGATCAAAAACAGCAAACTGCTCGATGAGATCATAAATTATGCGTTATCGCTGTACGGAACCGGAATCGAAGCGCTCACCGCCGAAAGGTTTCTTATGGCGGTCATCGATTACGCCACGGGAAGAGTATTGACGGATATCGACTCTGCGGAGATAAGGGCTCTTTACACCACTCTGCGTAAATATTTCCCTTTGGGTCCGGGATTCGCCGCTCTGAGGAACGCTCTCGGGAGACGTATAATGTCTTCTGCCGCGGAAAGGAGCGACATAACGTATATAGGGCTTTGCATAAACGAAGCGAAAAAGGAAGCGGTAAAAAGCGGAGCGGAATACTTTACGCCGCTGCACCTTCTGACTTTTATCCTCAGGGTCCCGAACGATTTTATAAGAAAATGTATTACCGATCTGAATATGGCAAGATCGAATCCTAACGACGGCCTGGCAGACGGCCAGGCGGAACAAAAGCAGTCTTGGGATGATACGTTTGTTGTCACCGTTGACGAATCCGGACCCGAGCCTGAAGAACCCGAACCGGACAAAAAGGCAATGATCGCCGAGCTTACCGAAAGGGTGAAAAAAATTAACGAACAACTGCTTTGCAAGATATTCGGGCAGGATAACGCCGTAAGCGTGTTCACGTCCGGCTATTTTCAGGCGGAACTTCTCGCGTTGACGGATAAAGACAGAAAACGTCCGGCCGCTACGTTTCTGTTCGTCGGTCCTCCCGGCGTGGGCAAGACGTTTCTTGCTGAACAGGCCGCCAACGCAAAGGCGACAGTTCGGGCGACGAAGTCATCCTTACGGTGTTTTTGACTGAGATGGACGGCTTCAAAAACGATACGACCAGACCCGTTTTCGTACTTGCGGCTACCAATTTCGGCATAGAAGCCGGTACGGATAAGAGCCTTGACCAGGCGCTTTTGCGCAGATTCGACAGACGGCTCTATATCGACCTGCCCACGAAAGAAGAGCAGATCCGATACATACACCTAAAAATGAAAGAGAAGACAGCGCTTTCGCTTTCGGAAGAGAAGATCGAGAATATCGCTTTGAGATCGACCGGCATGAGCCTCGCCGACATCGCGTCGGTGATCGAGTTTTCGCTCCGTTCCGCGGTCAGAAGCGGCGAGATGAAAGTCACGGACGAGATCTTTGAAGAGGCGTTCGAAACGTTTACCTTCGGCGAGGTAAAGAAATGGGATAAGTCTCTGCTTGAACGCGTCGCAAGGCATGAATCAGGCCATACGTTCCTTTACTGGCAGAGCGGCGAGACTCCGTCTTACGTGACGATAGTCGCAAGAGGCGGTCACGGCGGCTATATGAGACACGGCGGAGAGGGCAGACCGATCCTTACGAAAGAAGAGATGCTCTCGGCGATCCGCACGTCGCTCGGCGGCCGCGCGGCAGAGATCGTGTATTACGGAGAAAAAGACGGCGTGTCGTCGGGCGCCGCGGCAGACCTTGAACGCGCCACGGCGATAGCGAAAGAAATGGTATGTTCTCTCGGTATGGATGAAGCCGTCGGGCTCGCAACGGCCGATCCGTACGATCAGCACACTGCGGAGCTGGCGTCGCAGATACGCCGTTCGGTAAACGCCATACTCGACGCCGAAATGAAAAAAGCGATCGCGCTGATCAAAGAAAACAAAGCGTCGATCGACGCGCTCGTAGAGAGGCTCCTCACCGAAAACCATCTCTCCGGCAGCGAGATCTGCGCCGTGCTGGAAAACGCAAAAAAACAGCCGTGACAAAAAAAGCGTTCGCTTTGCCGAACGCTTTTTCGTTACAATAAAACGCTTTCCGATCGTGCGGTATTTATCGAATAGTGTTGACAATTCTCAAAGAATATATTATAATAAAATAAAATGCACAATAATGCTCAGCGGCGGTCGGAAAAATCAAAAAACGGAAGGCGTATATACGCTTTCCGCCATCCGTTATCAGGCCGTTACAAAAAGGGTTCGGGGTGACGTTCGGCTGCGGCGGCGCCACAGATCCCGGGGCGCCCGGTAAAATGAATTGCGGCGGTTATCTGCCGGCCGGCTGTCCGCTTGAACAGATCGAGGCCGGAAAATCGCGCGGGTCGGGCAGCGTAACGTTATCAAATTCAGATGAATAATAAAAGGAGACACGGCATGAAAAGAATAGATAAACTTACGGAAGAATTTCGTACGAAGTACGAGCAGTTCATCATCGGCTGCGATTCCGCTGAGGATATTTTCCGCTGGAACAAAGACAAAAACGGAGAAATGGACGTTTATTTTGAAAACGAGATACTCTGCGTCATCGTCCGGCTGATCGTCGCCGACGGCGAGATCGGAGAAAAAGAGGTCGAGTATCTCAATAAAAACTTCGGCTTCCGTTATACTGCCGAAGATATCCGCGAGATGTACGAAGGCAGCAGAGAAGAGCTGAACAACGGGTTTTACGGGCGTATCAAAAAAGACGTTTCCGATCTGAACGAGATCGGGGAAAAGTTCGCCTCGGCGTTCAAGGAACTGCTCGGAATAATTACCGGGATCGTACTCGAAAGCGACGGCTACGCGACTGACAGCGAGTTATCGGAGCTTTCCGCGCTGAAAAGCATCATAGAAGGATAACGCGTCCTTAAAGGCATAAAATAGAGAGAGGACCGCGAAAACGGTAATGAACAGCGTGTTTGAAACGATCTGTTCCGGGTTATTGAGATTTGCCCCCAAAATCGGCGGGGCCGCGCCGGCAGCGGTGATCGAAGCGCCCGTAAAAGCCTTGGAACGCGCCGGAGCCGTCTGAACGGTATAAAGACTGAGGAGGAGAGAAAGATGAAAAAATTTCTTGTTATAGTGGATATGCAGAAAGATTTTGTCGACGGGTCGCTCGGCACGTCGGAGGCGGTCGGTATACTTCCCGCGGCGGAAGAGCTCATAAAAGGGTTTGACGGCGAGATCTTCGTCACACTCGACACCCACGGCGAGGATTATCTTGATACGGCGGAAGGCAAAAAACTCCCGGTTAAGCACTGTATCAAAGGTACGGCGGGATATGAGCTTGACAAACGGATCGCGAAAGCTCTGCGCGGCAAACGTTATACCGCGGTGCCGAAGGTCACGTTCGGCTCGGTCGACCTGCCGAAACTGGTAAAACGCGCGGCGGGCAGAGAGAAATTCGAAATAGAGCTTATCGGACTTTGTACCGATATATGCGTGATATCGAACGCTCTGCTTCTCAAAGCGAACTTTCCCGAGGCGCCGGTCAGCGTGATCGCACCGTGCTGCGCGGGCGTCACGCCCGAACTTCATAAAGCGGCTCTCGAAGTAATGAGAAGCTGCCAGATAGATATAAAGGAGTAACCGATATGTTTGACGCGTTGAAAGTCAAAAACGACTGTGTTGAATGGATACGCCGCTTTTTTGAAGAGAACGGCAAAGGCTGTAACGCCGTGATCGGCATTTCCGGCGGCAAAGACAGCTCGATCGTCGCCGCGCTCTGCGTCGAAGCTCTCGGCAAAGACCGCGTTATAGGCGTTCTGATGCCGTGCGGCGTTCAGCACGATATAGACAAAGCCCTGCTGCTCGTCGAGCATCTCGGCATACGCCATTATATAGTGAATATCAAAGACGCCGTAGAAGGCGTGACAAAGAACATACCGTTTGAGTTGTCGGAACAGAGCCGCATAAATCTGCCGCCGCGTATACGCATGTCCACGCTTTACGCCGTATCGCAGAGCAATAACGGCAGAGTGGCAAACACCTGCAATCTCTCCGAAGACTGGGTCGGATATTCAACGAGATACGGCGATTCCGTCGGCGATTTCAGCCCGTGCTCGCATCTCACGGTAGACGAGGTAAAGCAGATCGGCAGACTGCTCGGGGTGCCGTCAGTCCTCGTTGATAAAGTCCCGTCCGACGGACTCTGCGGCAAGACGGATGAAGATAATCTCGGTTTTACCTACGCTGAGCTCGACCGCTACATCAGAGAGGGCGTAATAGAAGACGAAGAGAAAAAGAAGAGAATAGATACCCTGCATGAGAGGAATCTCTTCAAGCTGAAGCTCATGCCGTCGTTTCAACCGGAGCTGTGACCGTGAAACCTTATAAATTCGGTCTTATTCTCGGGCGTTTCCAGACGTTTCATATCGGGCATAAACAGATAACCGACGCCGCGATAAAGCTTTGCGGCAAAGTCGGCGTGTTCGTCGGTTCCGCGCAGGAATCCGGCACGGAGAAAAACCCGTTCACTTTTGAAGAACGCAAAGAGATGATAGAAAAAGTCTGCCGCGGAAAAGTTGACGTTTACCCGATATTCGATAAGGGTTACGGCAACAATTCAAAATGGGGCGAATACGTGATAGAATGCGTCAGAGAGAATACCGGTACGACGCCCGATCTGTTCATATCCGGCAGAGAAGAACGGCGCGTCGACTGGTTCGACGGTATAGAAGGGCTTTGCATGGCTGAGCTGTATATACCGAAAGCGATAGACATATCCGCTTCGCGCCTGCGCGAGTATATGCTTCACCGCGATTTTAAAAGCTGGAGCGCGTATATACCGAAAGAGCTGTGGGGATATTTCGACAGTATGGCAAAGAAAGTCAGCTCGTCTTACAACAACAAAAAAACCGAAAGCATTTAGAGGCGTAAAAAATGAGATTTGAACCTATCGTAAATTCACTGCTCGATACTGACCTGTATAAATTCAATATGGATCAGGTCATTTTTCACAAGCATACGGACCTTTGCGGTCAGTATTATTTCAAATGCAGAAACAAAGACGTCGTCTTTACAAAAGAAATGGCTGACGAGATAAACGCGCAGATCGACCATCTCTGCACGCTGCGCTTCAAAAACGAAGAGCTCGATTATCTGCGGAGCATACGTTTTATAAAGAACGACTACGTCGAGTTTCTGCGTCTGTGGCATCCTCTGCGCGATTACGTATCGGTCGGACTTGACGGGGGCGAGCTGAACATCACGGTAGACGGTCCGCTGTTTTCCGCAATGCAGTTCGAGATATATCTGCTCGAGATAGTGAACGAAGTATATTTCAGAATAAAATACGACTATAATACTTTGAGAACAGACGCGGAAAAGAGACTCGATCAAAAGATAAAAGATTTCAATTCCGGCAAATACAATTTCAAATTTGCCGAATTCGGCTGCCGCAGACGTCTTTCGCGCGAGTGGGAAGACGAGGTCATAAGACGGCTTTCAACGGAGCTTACAAACAAAAACATGGTCGGTACGTCGAACGTTTATCTCGCGATGAAATACGGTCTTACGCCGATCGGTACGTACGCTCACGAGTTCGTACAGATGTATCAGGGCATCGACCGCATACCGCTCGCATATACGAACCATTACGCGATGCGCGACTGGTACGACGAGTATAACGGCGACAACGGCACGGCGCTCACCGATACGGTGACGACCGATCTTTTCCTGCTCGACTTCAACCGCTCCATGGTGAACAACTACACCGGCGTCCGCCACGACAGCGGCGACCCCTACGAGTGGGGCGAGAAGATAATAAAACACTATGAAAGCTACGGCGTCGACCCGAAGACCAAACTGCTCCTGTTCAGCGACAGTCTTGACTTCGACCGGGCGGAACAGCTTTATCAGTATTTCAGGACCAAAACGAAGGTCTCGTTCGGGATCGGTACGTTCGTTACGAACGATACCTGCGAAAAAGCGCTCAATATCGTGATAAAGCTCCAGTACGTCAACGGCAGACCCGTCGCAAAACTCTCCGACGCGCCCGGCAAAGCTATGTGCAAAGATCCCGACTATCTTGAGTATCTTAAACGCTCCGTCGATTTCAGGCTCAAAAGAGAAGCCGGCAAACGGTGACGTTAAGCACCCTCCTGCCCTGTACGACTTTTTTGCGATTTCGTATTGACGGATGCGGCTTTCCCGTGTTATAATCGTAATATACAGAATACGGACGGATAAAATGACGAACTTTACGATTGAAGAATTTGATCTGATCATCAGGGAACTTACTGAATACGATCCGCCGAGCTTTCACACGCTGATCGCCGTCGCCGATCGCACTCTGCGCCCGTCTGTAACAAAATGGTGCAGAGAAGACAAAAGACTGGCGGGCAGACAACTCGAAGACGACGTCATGCAGGAGACTCTGCTGCGGCTGATACAGAAATGCATAACGGGCTTCTTCTACCGCACGGACGAGATAAACTACGACCCCGAAGGGTTCAGGAACTGGATGTTCGAAGTCGCGCTCAACATCAAACGCGATTTTGCGCTCCGTCAGAGCAGGCGCGATCTGCGCGAACGCTGTTTTGACGAGGGTGAAGAAGAGAATATACCCGACGAGCGCTCGGATAACGACGCCGTTACCGAAAGACTCGCGGCGGCTTTCGGGCTGATTCTCGATTCGGACGTGAAGATCTACAAGATCCTGACGTGGCTCGCTCAGTGCGCGTTCGTTATCGAATACGGCGTCGCGCGTAAAGATTCAAACGGTATGCTCGCCGAGCAGTTCGCCGATAAAACGCTTTACGAACTGCGCGATACGGTATACGAATTCGCCGGACGCATACCCTGGATGAATTTCACCCCCGAACACAAAAGAAAGATCGAAGAGGCTCTGTCGGAAGAATACAGGGAAGGCATGACCTACGGTCAGAGCAAATACAGAGATTTCTTTATGAAAAAAGACGCAAAAGCGACGATAAGCGACTGGATAAACAGAATGAACGGATACATAAAGAGGAACACGGAACAATGAAGCATCTGACGTTGGAAGAAATGACTGCATTCATATCTTTTCAGTCGCTCGACGGCGACTCGATAAAGCTCGCCGCAAAGGTCAACGGGCATATCTGCAGATGCAAAGAATGCAGAGACAAATTAAGAGCGTTCCAGACCGTATCGGAGGGGCTGTCCGATATGCTTCGTTCCGGAAATGAAAACGTCGCCGTTTTGCACGAAAACAAAGACGCCGCGGCGATGCAGGGCGGCGAAAAAAAGACAGAAGAAAAAATACCGCTATCGCGGAAAAGATAAGGAGGATTTAATATGGATAACAGAGAAAAGGCAGTACAGGTTTTTGAGGAATTCTGCAAAGTGCTCGATTCACGCGGCTGGCACTACAACAGAAACGACGAAAATCTCAAGATCGATCTTGAGATCCGCGGCGACGATCTTACGATGGACATATACGCGAACGTAGATGAAAATATGCAGCGTATATATATGCTCTCGCATCTGCCGTTCGCGTTCTCGGAAGACAAGAGGCTCGACGGCGCCATCGCGACGTCGGTAGTAAACTACAACCTCGTTGACGGCAGCTTCGACTACAATATGAAGAACGGCCGCACGGTATTCAGAATGACCAACTCGTTCAAAGGCTGCGAGGTCGGCCCGGAGCTGTTCAACTATCTTATCGACTGCATGCTCTATACCGTGGACGAATACAACGAAAAGTTCTTTATGGTAAGCGTCGGAGCACTTTCGCTCGACGACTTCATAGCAAAGTACGGAGAATAAAGGCAAAAAAACAAAGCCGTTCAGGCTTTGTTTTTTTTATTTTCATTCGTTTATTTCGCCTTCGAACATGATGACGTTCGATACGTTCGTCCAGTCTGACGACGTGGTGTGTATGAAGAACGCAAACGGTCTGTCGGCGGTAAACTCGATCACTTCGTCGCCTGACGGCGTCGCTTTATCGCGCCCGATCACCGCGGTGACCGCGGCGGCTTCGACTCCGCTTTCTTCAAGCTTGATCTTCGTTTTCTGAATTATATCGGTGATATACAGATCGTGATCTATCATCGCGGAGAAGTTCGCTTTTTCGTTATCAAAGATCCGGCTCACGCCGCACTCACGCAGAAAGTCTACAAGTTCTTTGTGTTCAAGCGACGTTTCAAGCTCGAATTTCGGTATCTTCAACGCGACCGGCGTCAATTCAGCCGCGGCGATCTTTTCCGTGATATTATCGCAGCTGCCGAGTACGAAAGTGATCGCCGTGCTTCCGCGCATCGGCACGGTAACGAGTGCCGTCGCGCCGTCGCTGTAATAGCGGTAGTAATCGCAGCCGTACATAAAGTCCTTCGTTTTGACAGTGCCGTTTTTCGCCGTAAACGTTCCTTCGCGCGTGAGTTCTTCCGAAAACGGCTCCGACCAGTAATTCTTGTAGTAGAGCGCGTTCATCAGTATCAGAGCGAGGTTCGAGGTGTCGAAATCGTCCGGCAAAAGCTGAGGTATCATACCTTCGGTCTTCCGGTCCGCCCACTCGTTGACTCTCTCTATGACTGTCTCAAGGTCGAACTCGTAATGCTCGGCTTTATACATTTCAAGGCGGAGTTTGTATTCGTCCTTGAAATCCGTTCCGATATCCCTGCGCTTCCAGACGGAATTCGCCGTCTGCAGCGCTCTTTTCACTTTGTCTTCTTCGATCGCCGCACTCTCGTTGAAGCCTTCGACGAAATTGTTGAACTGTTTTATGTATTCTTCAAAAACGTTGACGTCGGTTATGCCGAATACCGAGAGCAGCTCGTCGAGCGTCTCACCGGACGTGCCTGCGATAAGCATGCCGAGCGCGCAGCGGAACGACAGAGGAGAGATCATGTAATTGCCGCTCTGCCTCTGTGCGATATAGTTCATCAGCACGAGGTCAAAGCTGTTCATATCAACGTCTATCGTCTGCTTCGGTTCGACGTGCGCTTCGGTCACGGGTTCTGTAGGCTCCGGCGGTCTTTCTGTCGTCGCGGGTTCCGGAGGCCTTTCGGTCGACGCCGGCTCCGTCTGCTTTTCGGTAGATACCGGCTCGGTATTCTGTTCGGTCGCGGCTTCGGTCTGCTGCGGTTCGGTCGTTTGAGGCGTCTGCGTCGACGGCCCGGTCTGCTTTTCGGCGGCCGCTTCGGTGACCTGCTCGGTCTCTGTTTCAGCCGTGGGCTGAGTCTGCGCCGGTTCCGTAATATCGGCGGCGGTTTCCGTCGCGTGACCGTTCGAAGGAGCTTCCGTACCCGCGGCGGGCGAGAGACCGGTATCGGCGCCGGTAATCTCGGGCGGCAGTACCGCAACACAGCCCGAAAGCGCCGAAAAAACGATACATATCAGCGCCGTGAGTGAGATCAGTCTTTTCATAATAATTCTTCCTTTATAACTCCGAATACCGGCGTGATATCACGCCGGTCTTTCGGTTTATTTCATTTGTCCGGCGTCGGGATCGGAATCCGGATGCGGGTTCGTATAGGGTATCTTTTCGCCGTGGTAGATGCCGCAGTATTCGCATACGACGCGGATCATGCACTCGTTGAGCGTTTCGACTGTGTGCTCGCCGACCTCGGCTTCTTTATGCTCTCCGCCAATGCCTGAATCGTTGGTAAGGAATATATATGTTCCGCCGGTCATTATCGCAAAGCTGCGGAGCAGTATCTCGGTCTCGGTATCCACGCCGGACGATGCGACCGGTATGATCCTGATGCCCTGGCTTGCCGCTTCTTTTACGGTCTTGAGCAGTTTTTCGTTTATTCCCTGTATTTCGGATTCGGAGTGGGGCGGCGCGTCGAGTACGATGAAGCAGATCTTCACCGCGCCGTTACGCCACTGATGACCCGTCACCGCGTTTTCGAGCGCGGTGTGTACGGCTTCGGGGTAATCGCCGCCGCCGTTTGCGTGTTCGTCTTTGAGCTGTTCGAGACAGTCGTTTATATCCGTGCGGAAATCGTAGAATTTGACCACGTAGTCGTCGCCTTCGTCGCGGTAGAAGTTTACGCTGACTCTGATCGAATACGCCTCGTCCGCTTCGGAGATGCGTTTTACCATATCGGCAAGCTCCGCTTTGATGTATTCAAGCTCGTCGCCCATACTGCCGGTGGTGTCGATCATGAGAAGCATATCGAGCTGTTTGAGGTTTTCGCTCTGTTCCGCTTCTATCTGTATGAGTTTGTTGGCTTCGAACGGCACGGTCTTGCCAGCGGCGGCGACCGCGTCGGGCGTCTCACCGTCCGTATTCACGTTCCAGAACAGATATGCTCTGCCTTCGATATCGGTCTTGGCCGTGAACAGTACTTTGTCGCCGGATAAGAGCTCCACTTTGCAGTTGAAGCAGGGCAGTCCGTCAGAAGACGTGACTCTGACCGACGCGACGTTTACCGCGTAAAGCGATCTTGCCTTTGCGTAACCGGTCCATTCCTGACTCTGAAAACACGTTTTCCAGAAGCCTATCTCAGCCGCGTCTTTCCATTCGCCTGCGGTAAGCGTGCCCGCCTGCGCGCCGATGCCGTTATAATAGATCTCAGGTCCGTCCGTCGGCATCATTTCGGGCGACGAAGGCGACGGCATTTCGCTCTCACGCATCACTCCGCCGCTGTACGACTTTTCTTCGCTGTCCATATATCCTTCAGCTGCGTCGAGTGAAGGCGCCGGTCCGCCCGGATAACCCTCGGGCCTTCCGCCTATAACGCCGTCTCTGTATTCTTTCGGCGAGCCGTCGTCGTTCGTCACGGGCGTGCCGTCGCCGTTTGTTACAGGCGTCACGGTCGTATTCAGCCCCGGTATCTCCGGCGTATCCGGTCTTCTGCTGGCTATCGCGGCGATGCCCGCCAGAAGTATCGCGGTAACGAGTACGAGAGCCGTTATGACCGTAAGCCTGTTTCTTTGGCTTGCTTTTCTTTCGTTGTAAGCGTCGCGTCTTTCAAGTATGTCGTGCGCTCTTTCATCATAAGTCTTCATTGTCGAATCCTTCCTCCTCGAGTTTTGTTTTGAGTGAATCTTTTGCACGGTGCAGTAACGTATAAACGTTGTTCTTGCTCTTCTTAAGGACCGCGGCGGTCTCTTCCGGACTCATATTTTCGAAATACGTGAGCCAGATGACCTGCCGGTATTCGGGTTTCAGTTTGTCGAGCGCCGAGTAAAGCGCTTTTTTGCGCTCGTCGTCGATATACGCTTTTTCGGGCGTGAAATCGTCCTGTGCGTCCTGACCGTCGTCGAGCGGCGATTCCGCCGGTCTCTTCTTTTTGAGCGCGTCGAGCGCGACGTGTCTGCCGATCGAATACAGCCACGTTTTGAAAGAAGATCCGCCGCCGAAATGCGGCTTTTTGACCGCAAGTCTGTAAAACGTATCGTCGGCGAGCTCTTCCGACAGACCGTGATCGCCGGTCATGCCGTATATGAACGCGCATAAGCCGTCGAAGTATTCGCGTACGATCTCGTAGAATCCGTCGTCGTCGCCTTTGAGATAGCGGATATAGCTTGCCGCTCCGCCGTCCGTTTTACCGTTCATACTGAAAACCGTTGTCCTTTCACTCACTTAGTCGGGGTTTTTCGGATTTTTCTTACAGTTTTGATGAAAAAAAGCCGAAAAATTTTTCCGGCTTTCTTTTTTTGAATTATTCTGCGTCAACGTTCACACATTTTTTACCGCCGGCGATATGTTTGAATCTGACGATCCCGTCTGCGGTGGCGTAAAGCGTATCGTCCGAACCGCGGCCGACGTTGCAGCCGGGATGGATGTGGGTGCCGCGCTGTCTGACAATTATATTGCCGGCAAGCACGTGCGATCCGTCGCTCTTTTTGACGCCGAGCCTCTGAGCGCGGCTGTCACGTCCGTTCTTGGTAGAACCGACGCCTTTTTTATGTGCGAAAAACTGCAAACTGAGCTTTAACATTTTTTCCCTCCTGATTTCAGATGTCTGATACCAACTCATCCACTTCAATGTAGTCGTAATAATCCTCCGTCATGTCGTTGAGCTGATAGAAATAACCGAGGAGCAGAGAAGAGATAGCGTAATTCTTCTTCTGATCCGGCTCGTATTTCGGCAGAGCTCCGCGCATTATGACCTTTATATCCGTAGTCTTCTCGTCGATCGTATATTCAACGTTTGACGCGAGGGCTACCTCGACGGTGTTTATGATGAGCATGGTCATGGCTGATATCGCGCTGCAGACGATGTCTTTGCCCGCGTCGTCATAGCCCGAATGCCCCGTCTCGTGAAAACCGTAGTATATCCCGTCGGAGGATTTCAAAAAAACCACTTTTGTCATTATGCGTTGATCGTTTCTATTTTGAGTTTGGTGTACGGCTGTCTGTGGCCTTGTTTCTTCTTTTCGTTCTTTTTGGATTTGTATCTGATGATGTAGAGCTTCTTTGCCTTGCCGTTCTTTTCAACGGTCGCGGTCACGGTAGCGCCTTCGACTGTAGGAGCGCCAACGGTGAAGCCTGCGTCGGTAGATACTGCGAGTACGCGATCGAAGGTATAGCTGTCGCCCGCTTCGACCTCGAGCTTTTCAACGTATATAACGTCGCCTTCGCTCACTTTGTACTGCTTTCCGCCTGTTTCGATGATAGCAAACATGAATAATTCCTCACTTTCCGTAAGACTCGCTGTCGCAGGCAACCGGTCGGACCGATATTTAGGCGCCTGATTCCATGCGGCAAATCATTATACTATATAAAGCGCGCTTTTGTCAATAACCGCTTTAAATATAATTGTAAATTTTTTATTAACCCGTCAATTCTGCTTCTTCGCGGCGGTCAGGGTGTTCTTTAACAGCATCGTGACCGTCATCGGGCCTACGCCGCCCGGCACCGGCGTTATCGCCGATACCTTGTCAAAACACTGTTCGAAATCCACGTCGCCGCAGAGCTTGCCGTCTTCGCCGCGGTTTATTCCCACGTCTATCACGACCGCGCCTTCTTTTATCATATCGGCTTTGACGAATTTAGCCTTGCCTATCGCCGATACGAGTATATCTGCGCGCCTTGTGTGAGCGGCAAGGTCGGCGGTCTTGGAGTGGCACACGGTCACAGTGCCGTTTTCGTGCATAAGCAGCATCGCCATCGGCTTGCCGACTATGTTGCTTCTGCCGAGCACCACGCATTCTTTGCCCGCGGGCGATATGCCGTATCTGTGCAAAAGCTCCATCACGCCCGCCGGAGTGCAGGGCAGGAAGTCGTAATCGCCGCTCATTATACGCCCGACGTTTTCGTAACCGAACGCGTCGACGTCTTTTTTCGGATCGATCCTGCATATAATATTTTTTTCATTTATATGCTTCGGCAAAGGGAGCTGAACGAGTATGCCGTTCACCTCTGCGTCGGCGTTGAGCGCGTCTATCTTCGACAGCAGTTCTTCTTCCGTCACGTCTTCGGGCAGTCTTATGATCTCGGACTTTATTCCCGCCTGAGCGCAGGCCTTCTCTTTGTTTCTTACGTATACCTGAGAAGCCGGGTCTTCTCCGACGATTATGACCGTGAGAGAAGGCGTTTTGCCGTATTTTTCTTCAAATTCTTTTACTTCGGCGGCTATCTCCTCGCGCATCTTCGCCGATACGGCTTTGCCGTCAATTACCGTCGCCATCTTCTTTTTCCTCTTTTTGCGTTTCTTCCGCGGGTTCTTCCGGCTCGTCCGGCGCTTCTTCAGCGGTCTCTTCCGGCTCGTCCGGCGAGCCTTCCCCGGCCTCTTCCGGCTCTTTATCGGGTTCTCCGGTTATTTCCTCTGCTTCGCCGTCTTCGATATTTTCCGCTGCGGTCTCTTCTTCGGAAACTTCTTTGATCTCTTCGATCTCTTCGGCTTTGTTTTTCTTTGACTTTCTCGGTTCCTTCGGTACCGGGGTTTCAAGCACGGGCGGATTCTTCTTCGCTCTGACGCCGAGGATTATCAGAAGCGCCAGACCGACGATGAAGCACGCCGCCCCTATAGCCATCGAAATGCGGACGGGCGTACCCGGTATATAGAGCGAGTCGGTGCGGAGCATTTCGATAAAAGCTCTGCCGAGGCCGTACCACGTTATATACATAAGGAACATCTGACCTTTGAATTTTCTTTTCTTATACATAAAGTGGATGATAACGAAGCCGATCACGTTCCACAGCGATTCGTATAAAAACGTCGGGTGAACGTAGCCGTTCGGATCGACCGTCATACCCTGATCGACAAGGGACTGCTGAGCGCTTTTCAGATATTCGACCGTGCCTTCGAGGCTGTAGTTCGAATTCTGCGTTACGACCCACGATTTCATGCCCCACGGCAGCGTGGTGTTGCAGCCGAACGCCTCCTGGTTGAAGTAATTGCCCCATCTGCCGATAGCCTGTCCGATCATGACCGACGGAGCTATCGCGTCGAGCGCGGTCAGTATGTTGATCTTTCTGAACAGAGAAACGATTATAATGGCGATCGCGCCGCCGATGATGCCGCCGTATATGGCGAGGCCGCCGTTCCAGATCTCAAACACCTGAACGAATTTCGTATATCTGTCGAGCGAGGTAAGTACGTAATAGAGCCTCGCGCCGATAACGCCTAAAATTATCGTGAATATGGCGTAATCGTACATATAGTCGGTCTTTATGCCGAGCTTTCTGCCGCGATTGAAAGCGTAGACCGCCGATAAGATCATACCTATCGTTATCAGTATGGCGTACCATACTATTTCCTTGCCGAAGACCGTAAACGCGACCGGCGAAAACTCGAACGCCACGTCGGAGCCGTCGCTCAGCTTTTCAAAAATTTTGAATACTACGTGATACATCGTTTCAGTTCCTTTCCTGATCTATGGGTTCGACGAGCGAGAACGAATACTGCCCGTCGTTGAATACCGACTCGAATACGCCGTACGCGTAATCAGCCGTAAGCTCCCTTATGTCGTCGGGGTACGATAACAGACCGTGACCGTCGAGATGAGCGTAAAGCATTTCGTAAGCGTACGACTGACTGCTCTGAAGCGAACCTATGAATCCCGAGTAGAATATCTTTTTGCAGAGTTCGAAATCCGCTTCGTTTATCTTTTCTTCTTTTATTTTTCCGATCCGTTCTTTTATCCTGCGCTTGACCGTATACGGTTTTTTGCTCTCGCCGCTCAGTATGAAATGACCGTAGCTTTCCGAATAAGAGTATTCAGCCGAGATATCGCCGCTTATCAGTCCCTCTTCGTAGAGCCCTGTATAGAATTCTGAACTCTGACCGAAATACATATCGGCGATCACCGAGAGGGCGAGCCCTCTTTTATATCTCTCTCCGGGATCCTTCGGTACTGCCGGATCCTTCGCGCCGAACGCGAAAAGCGGCTGCGATGTCTGCATCGCGATAACGGACTGTTTTTTGTAAACTTTCGCCGGCTCCGGCGGATACACCGCCCAAGCGCGCCGACCGTCTTTTACGTCGTACTTATTCACTATGCGCTCGATCTTGTAAAGATCCAGGTCGCCCGATACCGCAAGCACCATGTTGGACGGTTGGTAAAACGCTTCGTGGCACAGATAGAGCAGCTCCGGCGTGATGCGTTTTATCGTCTCCGCCGTGCCGCCGATGTCGTTTCTCACGGGGTGGTTCTTATACATGCACCGCAAAAGCTCGAAATAAACGCGGTTGCCGGGCGAATCTTCGTAAGAGCTCAGTTCTTCGGCGATTATGCCGCGTTCTTTTTCGACCGACTCTTCCGTAAAGTGCGGGTGAGCGACGAAGTCGATCAGTATCTCAAGCGACTCGTAAAAATCGTACGAAGCGGAGAAGAGATACGCCGTGGAGGTAAAGCCCGTATACGCGTTCGACCAGGCGCCGGTCTTTGCGAAAAGGTCGAACGCGTCGCCGCCGTCCTCCGTTTCAAATAACTTGTGCTCCAGAAAATGCGCCGTGCCTTCCGGTATAAAATACCTCTTGTAACCGTAATTGAATTCCGTATCTATGCTGCCGAATCTCGACGCGATCACCGCGAAAGACGACGTGTATTTGTTCGGCGCGAAAAGTACTGTCAGACCGCTGCTGCACCGGCATTCGTAATAAGATTCGCCGATCTTGTCGTTTTTGATAAGGTTTACTTTATAAAACATCTGATGCGGCTCCTCTCATGAAATAGACGGCGGAGGGTCTGACTTTTGCCGCGGCGGCGAATACCTGCTCCCGCGTGACCGACTTTATCCGTTCGATATATTCGAGCGGCGAGATCGTTTCCGCGCCCGAAAGCGCGCGGGAAAGATACCACGCGGCGGTAAACGAAAGCGAATCGGTGCCCGACAGGCAGTTCGAACAAAGCGACCGCTTGCCGTCGCCGAGCTCGTCTTCGGAAAGGTCCGTTTTCATAAGCTCAAGCTGTCTGAATATCTCCTCTTCCGCTCTGTCTCTGTTTTTTGCGTCGAGTTCCGCACGTATGACGGTCTTGCGCAGACCTGCGTAAGACGTAGTGCCGCAGTAATAGCAGAGCGACAGTTTTTCTCTGACGTTTTTGAAAAGTCTGCTCGTCGCGCTGTGACCTAATATCTCGTCGTACACGGCGTAGATCTGCGAATCTTTGCCGAAAGGCTCCGTTCCGGTATCGCAGCCGATGCAGAGCACGCTCTGATTGACCTGTTCGCTTTCTTCCGTCCGCTTTACGGTCCCGTCGAATTCTCCGGGCAGCTTGAAGACGCGCCCGGTCTTTCTGTCGCCTAACCGCTCCGCGACGGACAAAGCGTATTCCTTCGCCGCCTCGCCGTCCTCTCCGGTCACCGTGACTATCTCGACCGCGGCGTTTTCAAGCGTGTCTGTATAATAATCCGTCAGTTTTTGCGCCGTCAGCGCGCGGACGTCTTTTTCGGTCCCGTATTTCGGCGCGAATTCCGGCTCGTCTTCGAACATACCGCAAAGGCACCTGCGTTCCGCGTATGCTCCGCGGTCGTTTTTTATGCTCCGTATAGCGTCGGCGAGCTGCTTTTTCTCGCTTTCGACGTTAGACGGGCAGAGAAGTCCGTTTTTCATATACGGATCGAATATGACGTCCGACAGTATGCCGAGACCGCCCGCGCGTATGTCCGTGCCGTCGTACGCGTATCTGTTGTTGAGAGTTCTGATATAAAACGCCG
>JAEEGL010174295.1_pt1 | contig 20513 bp, 20 predicted proteins | sample 9134231 | NCBI WGS metagenome assembly JAEEGL01 (sample SAMN16246548, study PRJNA631951) | gut metagenome | biome: gut microbiome; feature: rumen; material: fiber-attached | host: Bos | place: Iran: Karaj | collected 2018-10
AAATCCCTCAACGCCGACCCCACAGTCGACGGCATCCTCGTCCAGCTCCCCCTGCCCGCACAGATAGACGCCGGCATCATCATCGACGCCATATCCCCTGCCAAAGACGCAGACGGCCTCCACCCCACCAACGTAACAGCCCTCCAGCTCGGACGCCCCTGCATCATCCCCTGCACCCCAAGAGGCATAATGCACCTGATCGACAGCACCGGCATCAGCATCGAAGGCAAACACGCCGTAGTCATAGGCCGCAGCAACATGGTCGGCAAACCCACCGCCAAACTCCTCCTCGACCGCAACGCCACCGTCACCATAGCCCACTCTCGCACCACCGGACTGGCCACAATCACCCGCACAGCCGACATCCTCGTAGTAGCCACCGGCTGCCACGGCCTCATCGACGGCACCATGGTCAAACCCGGCGCCGTAGTAATCGACGTAGGAATCACCCGCATCGGCAACACCCTCAAAGCCGACGTCGACTTCCCCTCCGCCAGCCAGGTAGCCGGCTGGATCACCCCCGTCCCCGGCGGCGTCGGCCCCATGACCGTCGCCATGCTGATGGCCAACACAGTCGACTGCTTCGAATCACACCTCGCCTAACCCCAAAAGGCACACTATAGCTTGCCCCCACCAGGCACACCTCAGAGGTTCTGCCCGATGAAAAGTATGCCGATCCGTACGGGGCGATCAGGAGTGGAGGACCAGGCGAGGCCTGCGAAGTGAGCGCTGCGCAGCACGACGGAACTCTACCTCAATCCTGGCTTTCTGCCACCAGGCACACATCTGAGGTTCGTTGCGGTAAAAAGCAGGGCCTTCCCTCCGGAAACCTTTGGTCGCCCGTGACCATGAACGGGAGGGGCCCGCGCCGCCAGGCGTGGGAGGGGCGGAGGCCGTCAGGCCGGAGGGTTTCCGGAGGGAAGGCCCTGCTTTTTACTGCAACGAACCAAGCACCACGCCACATATCCTCTCGACATCATCCAAAGCCAACCCAGGATAAACAGGAAGACAAAGCACCCGCGAAGAAAGCCCCCGTGCCACAGGAACCTCAGCCGGAACAGACCGATAAGGCAAAGCGTCACAGACCAACGGCCAGAAATACTTCCGAGGCTTGACGCCGGCGCAGACAAGAGCATCGGCAACCGCATCACGCTCAGCAGCATCCCGCAGCAGGACAGGCATATAAGAATAATTCCGCGAAGCCCCCTCACGCACGGAAAAGAACCCCACAGCCCCCCCAAGCAAACGCCGGTAAACGCCATCAAGCCTCTCACGCTCAAGGAGCTCATCGCCCAGATGCCGCAGATTGCAAAGCCCCATCGCCGCCTGCAACTCATTGAACTTCGAATTCCCACCCGCAGCGACACACGTACACTCATCCCGAATCCCGAAATTCTTCTCATCGTCAAGCGCAACGGCCAGCGACGGATCACTGAAGCAAACGGCACCACCCTCCACGGTATTGAACACCTTCGTAGCATGGAAACTAAGCACCGAAGCATCCCCCCGGCAAACCAACGGCCTGCCGTCCAGACGCACCCCGAACGCCTGCGCCGCATCATATACCACCCTCAACCCGTGCCGGGCAGCGACAGCCTCGACAGCATCGGCATCACAAGCGTTGCCATAAACATGCACAGGCAGCACCGCCGACGTACGCGAATCAACCAGCCCCTCAAGACACGAAGGATCAAGAGTCCCGTCCTCGGCCAGCACGTCGCAGAAAACCGGCTCGAACCCAAGCCTCACGATGGCATGAACCGTACTCGCAAAAGTAAACGGAGAAGTAACGATCCGGCTCCCGGCAGGCAACCGGAGTGCCCTCAGAGCCGCCTCCAGCGCCGAATGCCCATGCGAGAACAACGTCACGAAAGGACAACCCAGATACTCCCCCAGCGCCGCACGGAAACGATCGTGAAGCGGCCCCATATTGGTAAGGATATGACTGTCCCACAGCGGACGGATCTCGTCGCAGAACTCCTCGAACGGAGGCAGCGAAGCACGCGTAACCTTGATACTCATAAACGATAAAGCACATTCATCCAGACCTTCCGGAGGTTGCGACGGATCTGATAGGCGGTGACAGGAAGCTCACGCGGAGCAAGCATCCGCAGGAACTGCCCCCGGAAAGCATAATCATCAGAATCATACAGCCGCATGCGCCTTCCGATGGCATCAGAAAACTCCCCCGCCGTATAATCATCAAGCACACGCAGCATATTGCGTATCCCTATCCTGTAACGCGAATGAGCCTCCCCCCGATGCCGGGCAGACCAGGACCCCGGAAGCCCCTGACGGTAAACGGACATACAGTCGCGCAGGTACACCATACCGCCGCGGAGCGACCCCTGGACCTGCAAAGTATAATCGTTGTACAGCACCTCCCGCATAGGCGTCTGAAGCATATAGGCGGCGCGGCGGCAAAGGATCGAAGAAGTAGCCACGTAACCCCCGCCGCCAAGAATGACCTGAGAAGCAGGAATGACGGTATCACGATGGAAAGGAGCATCGTAAATCACCTTCCCGTCAGGCCTCTCCCGGCGTACGGCATGAGCGCAGATATCGGCCTCCGGATGCGATTCCAACGCCTCCACCTGCCTGCGCAGCTTAAGCGGATCGCACCAATAATCATCCCCCTCGCACAGAGCGACATACTCCCCGTTAAGATAAGGATACAGAACGTCCCGCGAAATGACGACCCCCTGCGACAGAAGGTTAACCGGCGAACAGAACGCCCGGATAAGGCCGGGATAGCGGGCCGCATACTCCCGCACGATGGCGGCAGTACCGTCGGTCGAAGCGTCATCGTGCACCAGCACCTCGAAGGGCCAGGGCGTCCGCTGAGCCACGAAGCCCTCCAGGGCGTCGCGTATCCACCTCACGTGGTTGTAAGTAAGACATATGACGCTGACCTTAACCATAGATGATATGCCTCCGGTCCAAAACGTCCCGCAACTGCTCGCGCGATAGGTTCATGACGGCGTCGATGACCGACAGTTCCGGATTGAAATCCACACCCGGGAGCGGCCGTATATCGCTCCCCAGAAACCCCAGCCGCAGCCCCCTCCGGCGGAAAGACTCAAAATCATACAGATCCATTCCCCCGATGGCGTTCACATACTCATCAGCCCCGAAATGACGGCAGAAATGAAAGATCCGCCCGTCGAAACGGAACCCGCTGTTGCCGGGAACCTGGGACGTAAAAGCAATGGGCGTCCCGATATACATATACTCACAGACCTCCCTGATGGAAGCCGTAAGGAACTCACACAGATTGGAAGAAGGATACCTCAGAACCCGCTCGCAGAGCGCATATCCATCGGCAAAATGAGGAGCCTTGTGATAAGCCATCTCCAGCACCTGCAACTTAACCGCAGGATCGAACGGCACAAGCCAGGTATCCCCTATCAGCCGGTGGCTGCTCTGGTGACTGACCTCCAGACGGAAATACTGCACCCGCCCACCGACGCGGATACGGTTGCGAGGAATCCACGAGCCCTTGCGGAACGAATAATCATCGCTGACAAGAAACAGGTCGGCACAGTCAATCAGCTGCCAGTAAGGCAGATACGGCATGAAGTACGGCTGATTGGCACTCAGGGTCATAGCACGTCGCAATAAGGAATCAGTTCCTGCGATCCGCTGTGGATAACCGCCGCCTTGCGGTCGTCGCCGACGTTGGTAACAGGCAGGCTCGAACAACGGAAATACCCAGAATCGAAATACTCATCGTCAACGCAAAGCATCATCCCGCACATGTAATCATCGAAAGTACGCCCCTCCCAGCGAGTCCGGAAAGTCTTCTGATGCATAAACGGCTGGATGACATATCCTTCCGGATGCTCCAGCGCCTGCTTCCAACTTCGAGCGGAGCACAGCGGACCGGCCAGCACCCCCTCGCTCTTGCCAAGACGGCAAGGCTTGATGATGAACTGCTCCCGGTTCCGGATGGCAAGCGGAAGCATATCCGCCGCATTGCAGGTAGGAATGGCATGCGAACGAAGGAAAGCAGCCTCCTCCGGACTGAGGCACCCGGAAGTGAAAGAATCATCGAACCAAAGACCCATGAAGCGCTTGTCGTGAAGCAGGAACACATTCCGGAAGTCACTGTACATCCCGAGTTCCATCATCGCACGCAAAGTCTTGTCGTCCAGCGACATAATATCCTTCTGGTTAAGCCCGCTCACGAGGAAGCAGTCCGGCTGCGCCCACTCGTCGCGGCGCGCCTCCACCTCCGGATACTCAAGCACGGTGACGCTCATGCCGTGAGCCTCATAGAAACGCTTGTACAGGCGGATCTCACCGGTCCTGTCGGCGCTCTTCAGAACGTACATCCTCGGACGTCCACCAGTGATTTCCAGCATCTTGCGCATAGAATCACCGAAGCGGTCGTCCCACTGCGCACCCGGGAAACGCTCCATGAAACGCCCCGCCCAGTCATGGCTGAACCAAGACATGAATATCCCGTGCGCAAAGAAACGCGACGTAATCTCACACAGCAGCAGCGAACCTTCAGGAGTGATGATATAATCCGGCCTCCAGGTCCCGAGCCGAAGCGGCCAGCGGCTCTGCTCGGCCAGGATATCCCTCTCACGCTCCCCCAGGGGCAGGAAATCCTGCCATACATCCGGAAGATGCCGGGCGCATTTGAGCAGCACCGCCGCAAGTTTCCTCAGTTCCTCCCGGCGCTCCGGCGTAATGAGCACCGGGCGAGAGTGGTACCAACGGTGATAGTATGAAGCCAGGTCAGAGTACATCAGAGAAAAGACGGCGTTGATAACCAAGGCACTGGAAGCCGTTGCGGTTCACCGGAGGTATTTCTTCCTCGCTGATACCCAACTGCTTGCGTACCCAGTAACATATGCTTACGCTCATGCCGAGGCCGTCCGTAAAGGAGTTCATCCGGCGTATGGCCGCAACGCTCATCGCCCTGTCCGGCGCCGTGCGGCCGCGCTGCTTGAGGTGGTCCGCATTGGACGGACTCAGATATGCCTCGTAAAGTTCCTTCTCAAGCCCCTTGTCGAAATAGCCCAGATACTGCCCCAGCATTGCAAGGTTCTCCATACACGCAGTAAGGAATTCCGGCTTGTAATTGATGATTCCGGCGCCGTGCAGCGAAGTGAAGAATTCCCTGATATGCTCATCCGTAAGATACGGAATTACAATAGGCTGGACAAGGGCGGAATCGGACTGCACCCCGGCTTCGCGACAGAGGCGTACGGCCGCAAGCCTCTCAGGAAGCGGCGCAGCATAAGGCTCCAGGATGTCCCTGAACGCATCCGGCATGATGGAAACGCTCGTATTGAACTGCATACGTCCGCGGAGCTGCGAAAACAGATCCAGCACGGAAACCCCGTTCCAGCGGTACTCAAGGTGCTTTGCTCCGGCCTTGGAAGCCACGAAAAGCCTGGCGCGCGACTGCGGAAAGCGCTCGAAATGCCCGATGAATTCCTGCAGCACGCGGTGGGCTATACCGGTCAGGAGAGTAGCCTCCTGAAAGGCCTCCGTCTTGGGAGAAAAATAGTAATAATGATTGGCGTTGTCGCTCCCAGGACCGTTGAACCGCTCCAGCAAAGCCCTGACGTACAGATGATAATTGTCGATGGCGACGAGCCTCTGCTCGTGGACGCCGTCGGTGACCAGGCAATACTGGCAGCCCACGCCGCAGCCGCGTACAGGATTGATTTCGTACGTAAGCGCAGGACAGCGGCCCGTGTAATTATGGATTTCCGGAACGATGGTATCAACCGCCGCATCCGTCACCTCGAACTGCGTAAGCGGAATCAGAGTACGCGCGGCATACCTCCGGGCAAACACCTCACTCCCCTTCTCAAGCCCATCCAGAGTGGAAGCCGAAGGCTCGACGGCGACTCCGAGCCTGTGCAGGTAATCTCCGTCAATCTTCTGCGGCACGAATCCGGGAAGAGAGTAAACCTTCGCTGCATGCGAATAAAACGGCTCAAACTCTGTCATAACACAAGCTGTGCAATTTCCAGGACAAGCGCGCGGGTCTTCTCCCAGCCAAGGCAGGGATCCGTAATCGACCGGCCATATACGCCGCCGCCCGGCCCCTGGCAGCCATCCTCTATGTAAGACTCTATCATCAAACCCTTTACCAACGCTCCGACGGCGGGGTTCGTACGTATGTTGTGAAGCACCTCAAGGGCTATCGGCCCCTGCACGTCGAAACGCTTGCCGGAATTGGAATGGTTGCAGTCCACGATGACGGCGGGATTGGCAAGGCCGCTCTCCACATACAGGTCGGCAAGCCTCCGCAGGTCTTCGTAATGATAATTGGGGTGCGACACGCCGTGGCTGTCCACATATCCCCGCAGGATGGCGTGGGCGTATGGGTTGCCCTTGCTGGTAACGTCCCAGTTGCGGTAGATGAAGGAATGGGCGTGCTGAGCAGCATATATAGAATTGACCATCACGCCGAGGTCGCCCCCAGTAGGGTTCTTCATTCCGACGGGGATGTCGAGACCGCTGGCCACGAGCCTGTGCTGCTGGTTCTCGACGCTGCGTGCGCCTACCGCAACATAAGACAGCAGGTCGGACATATATATGTGATTCTCGGGATACAGCATCTCGTCGGCGCAGGAGAAGCCCGTCTGCTCAAGCGCGTGAAGGTGGAGCAGACGGCTGGAGACCAGGCCGTTGAAAAGGTCGGGTCGGGCTGACGGGTCGGGCTGGTGAAGCATCCCCTTGTAGCCCTCGCCGGTGGTGCGGGGCTTGTTGGAATACAGGCGCGGGACTATGACTATCTTGTCTGCGACCTCGTCCTGAAGCGGCCGCAGGCGCGAAATGTAGTCGATTACGGCGTCCTCCCTGTCGGCGCTGCAAGGGCCTATGACGAGCAACAGCTTGCGGGACGTGCCGTCAAGCACGTCGCGTATCGCCTTGTCGTTGGCCTCCTTGAGCCTCGCCGATACCTCAGGCACGGGATAAATCCGCTTGAGTTCATCGGGAGTCGGGAGTTCACGGTTGAATTGAAGGTTCATACTTTATCGATTATGGTCATTATCCGTTCGACGGCCTCCTCCGGGGTGCCGTCGTTGCTTATCCTGCAGTCCGCCGACTTGATATAGACGGGCAGGCGCTTGATATACAGGGATTCCAGTTCGCTGCGGCTGGCGGAAAGGGGGCGGTCGGCAGTGGGCCGGAGCATCCCGGGATCGCGGTCCAGAAACAGCAGGACGCCGTTCTGGCGGAGTGAGCGGACGTTTTCCGGATTGAGCACGGCACCGCCGCCGGTGGCGATTACGAGGCCCTGCTCGCCGGCAAGCGACTCTATCGCAGCGGACTCCAGGCGGCGGAATCCCTCTTCGCCCTGCCGGGCAAAGATTTCGGGGATGGAGGCGTCCGCGTAGGTACGCACCACGTCATCGGTGTCGGTAAAACGCAGACCAAGCCTCTCCGCAAGAAGCTTTCCAACGGTAGTTTTGCCGCTGGAGGGCATTCCTGTCAGGACAATGTTGCGGCGGCCGGCAAGCAGCCATCGGTAAACGCGCTCGACGGTCCCCTCGGGAAAAACCGTTGAATGGAACAGTTCCGCCGCCCTGACAGCCTGCGCCACTACCATCATCAATCCGCCGGCCGCAGGGATGCCGCGCTCGCGGGCGTCAAGGACAAGACGCGTGCAGATAGGATTGTAAACGCAGTCGAGGACGCCGCGCAAATGGGGCATCAGACTGATATCCAAAGGCTTGCCCTGTATGTCAGGGTACATCCCGACGGGCGTGGCGTTGACCACGACTTCATAGTCCCGGAAGGTTGACGGGTCGCTGAGCGGCAGGCGCGCGGGGCCGAAATCGTGACGCACGGCGAAGGCCACGCAGGAGGCTCCCTCGCTGCGGACGGCGGCCTCTACAGCGGCAGCGGCACCACCGGCTCCGAGAATGAGGACCCGGGAGCCTTGAAGCCTGACTCCGGCTGCCCCGGCCATGGCCAGGAAGCCGTCGTAATCGGTATTGTGCCCCGTCAGGCGGCCGTCGGTGCCACGCAGGATCACGTTGACGGCACCGGTAAGACGGGCCGACGGAGCCAGCTCATCCAGATACTGGATAACCGCCTGCTTGTAAGGAATGGTCACATTGACTCCACGGAACGGCTCGTGCCTGAGAAATACGCCCAGTTCCTCCGGACGCAATTCCTTCAGTTCATACGGTTCCCCGGTAAGATACTCCTGGATGATGCGTGAGAAGCTGTGTCCGAGGCGCTCGCCTATTAGTCCGTAAGTCATTCTATCTGAGGTAATCGGTTCCGAAACGAAGGGCCAGCAGGTCGCATACGGCAAGGGCTGTCATGCAGGTGGCTACCACGCAAACGCGCCTGACGATCGCAGGGTCGTGCCTGCCGCCAACTTCAATCTGCGCCTCCGCGGTGCCGTCCAGAGAGACGGTCCGCTGGGGTACGGAAATGGACGGGGTAGGCTTGACTACTGCATTGAATATCAACGGCATACCATTGGTGAGGCCGCCGTTTACGCCGCCGCTGTGATTGGTGTCGGTACAGGGACCGTCGGGAGTGAGGCTCCAGGCGTCATTGGCCTCCGAGCCTCTCATTCCGGCGAGGGCGAATCCGCTTCCGAACTCTATTCCCTTGATGCCGCGTATGGAGAGTATCGCATTGGCAATCACTCCGTCAGCGGATGCGAACCAGGGCTCGCCGACGCCTGCGGGAAGCCCGGTGACAGCCGTCTGGATGACACCGCCGACCGAATCTCCGGCCCTGCTTGCCTCCAGGATACGTGCCTCCATCTGCGCCTGTACGTCGGAGAGTACCGGGAAGCGGAGCCCATCGAGCCTGTCCAGCTGGGCTGACGGGTCAACGGCGAACGGCTCGTCGCTCACGCCTGCGCAGGAAAGGATATGGGTACCTATGCGTATCCCCTTGGTCCTGAGAGCATTGAGCGCTATGGCTCCGGCGGCGACTATCCCAGCCGTCAAGCGCCCGCTGAAGTGCCCGCCGCCGCGAAGGTCTTCGAATCCGTCGCACCTGGCGTGGACGGCATAATCGGCATGACCGGGGCGCGCAAGGCCGGAAAAGCCTGCATAATCGCCGCTGCGCACGTCTGAATTGGGTATGACGATGGCAATGGGCGCACCGGTGGTATGCCCGTCGAGCACGCCGCTGACAATGCGGAAGGCGTCTTCCTCCCTGCGGGCGGTCTCCCCCGCCCCTTGCGGACGGCGGAGCGCAAGCTGCGAGGCGATGAAGGCCTCGTCAACCGGAATTCCGGGGGCAAGGCCGTCAAGGATGGCAACGATTTCGCTGCCGTGGGACTCCCCCGCGAGCGTCAGCGTCACGATTGTTCCGATGGTGCTTTTCATTGGCTCTTGCGGTTGACTATGATGGAGCGGAGTTCATCCACGCCGACCGTACGGAATTCGTGGGTGCCTATCCGGGAGACTTCTATCACGCGGAAGCCGTTGTCCCGCTTCTTCTTGTCGCTTACGGCGTAACGCATAAGGGTGTCGGCGTCGAACGGGTCCTTCAAAGGAAGTCCCAGGCGCCCCAGGAGGGCCTCAAGACGCTCGCGTGCCTGCCCGGAAGCCATATACAGCATACCCATGGCTACGCATTCTCCGTGGAAGAACTGCCCGGCGGAAGCGGCCTCGATGGCGTGGCCGACGGTGTGGCCGAAGTTGAGCACGGCACGCTCGCCGTGTTCGAACGGGTCCTGGCGCACGACGGACATCTTGAGGGCGAGGGAGTCGCGTATCATCAGGCCGAGGTCGGACTGGAGGTCGGTGCTGCTTTCAATCCGTTCAAAGAGGGACGCATCGGAGGTGGCGGCAATCTTGACCAGCTCAGCCATACCCTCGGCGAAGAGCCTGGGGCTCAGGGTGTGCAACACGGATGTATCGACGAGCACGCCGGCAGGCTGGCGGAATACGCCTACGACATTCTTTATGCCGCCGAGATTGACGGCGGTCTTGCCGCCTACGGAGGCATCCACCTGCGCGAGGAGCGTGGTGGGAACGTTATAGAAATCTATGCCGCGCATATAGCAGGCGGCGGCGAGTCCGGCCATATCGCCGATGACGCCTCCGCCCACGGCAACGACGGCGTCGCCCCTGGTGAAACCGCGGCCGAGGAGTTCCTTCAGGATGAGCTGGAGGCCGTCCATCGACTTGCCGGATTCTCCTCCGGGGAGCGTGAGGATGGAGCCGTACAGGCTGGCGCCGAGGATTGCCTGCGGGTACTGCACAGGGACACCGCGATCGGTGACCGTCAGCACCTTGCGCTTAAGGTTGAAGAACTTCCCGGCGTCTTCCAAAGGGCCGAAGAATACGCGCGGGACCTCCCCGAGAAGCTCTTCCTGATACTCCCTTGAAAGATACATTTCGTCCTGCAGGAAGCGCAGGTAATAGCCGCGGAGGGTCTCATCCTTTATCGCATCTGCCCCATGCTCCAGGACGCGTTCTTCCTGGGCGGGGTCGCGTATGGGAAGGCCGTGGGCCTTTTTGTACTCCGCAACCTCGGCCACAAGGCGCATACGCCGCTCGAACAGGGCGGCAATATCGTCATCCACGGCCCGGATACCGAGCCGCGCATCATCGAGGGACTTCACCGTTTAAGCCTCCTCGGGCTCGAAGAGGTCCTTGCCGACGCCGCAAAGGGGGCATACCCAGTCGTCGGGGAGTTCTTCGAATTTCTTTCCTTCGGCGGCCTCGTCATATACGTAGCCGCAAACTGAACAAACGTGCTTCATAATGCAAAAGGTATTTCAAAACAACTCCTAAATATACCCCTTTTTGGCCAATTGTCCAATTATTTTTCGGGTTTCGCTGATATTTTGCTAACTTGGCTTCATAATTGTTTTATCCTCCGTCGTTATGAAACGATTGATACTAATAGCTGCCGCGATGCTTCTGGTGCTGCCGGGAGCGTTTGCCCAGGAACAGGAAGCCGCTCCCAGGATAAACAAGAAGAACCTTGTCATCAAGGAGTGGAACACCGACGCCCGGTCCAACCACCGGGTGCTGGACCACCAGACCATCTTCAACGCCGACGGCAGGAAGGTAGAAGAGACGGAATACAATTCCGAGGGCCAGAAATGGCGCAAGCGCTACGAGTACGGCGAGAACGGCAAGGTAAGCCGCGAACTGGTTTACAACGACCGCAACAGGCTCTACAGCGTCAAGAAATTCGAGTACAACGAGTTCGGGCGCAAGAAAACACAGTATACCTACGACGCCAAGGGGCGCCTGAAGACCATCAAGGTATTCGAATACATCACGGAGGATGACTGACGCCCCTCATATGAACCTGGATAAGTTCGGGACCGTCACCCTTGCGGAGATGGACTCCGTGAGGCTGCTCAACCGCATTGACAGCAAGTACTTCACGGACGAAAAGACCCTGGAGGGCATACTGGCCGACGCCGCAGCCGCTGGATACCGCGCGCTGGAAGCCGACGGATCGAAGACGGCCGGATACGATTCCATCTACTTCGACACTCCGGAGCTCAGGATGTACCTGGACCATCACAACCGCCGCCTCACCAGGCAGAAGGTCCGCACCCGCGAGTATCTCGCCTCCGGACTCACGTTCCTGGAAATCAAGCGGAAAAACAACCACGGCCGCACCAGGAAAAAGCGCACGGGCATACCGGAGACCGATTTCAAGGATTTCCGGGGCAACGCCGCAGCCTGCGAGTACCTTGCCGGCCACTCATGGTTTACCGCACGGCAGCTGTCCCCTTCCCTGGAGACGCTGTTCCGCCGCATCACGCTGGTCAATCCCGCGATGACGGAGAGGATAACAATAGATTCCTGCGTGAATTTCAACAACATACGCACAGGCCGCAAGGCTTCGCTGCCGGGCGGCGTCGTCATCGAACTCAAGCAGGACGGAAGGGCCGCCAGCCAGATGAAGCGTATACTGCTCGACCGGCGCGTCAAGCCGCTCAGGGTAAGCAAGTACTGCATAGGCATAGCCCTTACCGACCCGGCCGTCAAGTCGGGCCGCTTCAAGCTGAAAATAAGAATGATAGAAAAACAAATCAACACACGATTGATATGATTGGACCTGACGACCTGGGCGAATTCAACCTCGCCGACGAAGACGTAATCGATGTTCAGACCATCACTGACGCCATGATGACCACCTCCCAGAGCCTGTCGGAACTTGCCATCAGGTTCCTGCTCAACCTGGCTGTATGCTGGATAATAGTTCAGTTCTTCTACTACCGCAAGAGCCGCCGCCGCGACTACTATTTCACCTTCATGGTGTTCTCGTCGGCAATGCTCCTGCTGCTGTATATGATGGGCAACGCGGCCGTAGGCGTGGGCCTCACCCTCGGCCTATTCGCCATATTCGGAGTAATCCGGTACCGAACGGAGACGGTCCCGATCCGGGAAATGACCTATCTGTTTGCGATCATCGCTATCGCCGCGGTCAACGGCCTCGCGCCGCTGTACCATCTTGTCGGAGCGGCCGGAGACAGTCCCCATTATGCCCTGTCACTCGGCTCCCTGTGCGTGCTGGTACTGTCCAACTTCCTGATGGTCGGCCTGATACTTATCCTGGAAAGCGAACGCTGGCTCAAGCGCACATCAACCAAAATCATCCTCTACGACCGCATAGACCTGATCGTTCCGGAAAAACGGCAGGAACTTATCGCCGACCTCGAGAAACGCGTCGGCGTAAAGGTCAATTCCGTTGAAATCGGCCACGTGGATTTCCTTCGCGACGCCGCTTTCATCAAGATTTATTACACCCTGGGCAAGGGCGAAACCGCCACCATCGACTCCGTCACCAAAGTCAGGGACTTCGTGGAGCAATAGATATGAAACGATTGTTGATTACGGTATTGGCTCTTGCTGCGCTGACTCTTCCCGGCGCCGCCCAGGGCACCGCCAACGAGCTCACGTACGACTTCCAGACCCGCACCTCCATCGGAGCAAACTGGAAGCTCGCCAAGGGCCTCCACGTCGAGGCCGAATACGAGATGCGCACAAGGGGCACGTTCTCTGCCATCGGGCGCCATACCGGTACGCTCGGCGTCACCTACAAGTTCCCCTTCGGGCTCAAGACGGGCCTGAGTTACAGTTACTTATACCACAACGGCACCAAGAAGGGCTGGAATCCCCGCCACCGCATCAGCGCCGAACTCGGCTACACCTACAAGGCGGGATACTGGAACCTCTCCGTCCGCGAGACCTTCCGCTGGACGCACAAGACCGAATCCCTCAACCCATATCAGGAAAATGCCAACCCCCTGGTGCTGAAAACCCGTCTCAAGGCCACCTACAAGGGCTGGAAACCCGTTGAACCGTATATCTTCGCAGAGGCTCGCAACGTCTTCAACGATCCCAACGTAAACGCCACCTGGAGCACCTCCAGCCAGCGCTACGGCAACTATTCATTCGGCGGATACGGCGACACTTATTTCAACCGATTCCGTGCGGGGATAGGCGTAGAATGGAAACTGAGCAAGCGGCACTCGCTGGACTTCTACACGATGGCCGACTACTGCTACGACAAGAACCTCGACGTCAGCAAGGACGGCACCGAACTCAAAAGTCTCACCTGGGACCGTTCGCTCAACACCATCGTTGGCGTAGGGTACGTATTCTCGTTCTGAAACCTATGCCGGCACTTCCGTACCGACAAAAAAATCCGGCGGAACGTGTCCACCGGATTATTTATACATATTCCCTCCTGAACGGGGCTAAAACATCAATACGAAGCACAGTGCAGCGAGGAGACCGCCTGCGAGGGGGCCGACGACCGGCACCCAGCTGTAGGACCAGCCGCTGTTGCGCTTGCCCTTTATGGGGAGAATGGCGTGTGCAAGACGGGGCGCAAGGTCCCTGGCGGGATTGATGGCGTAACCGGTGGCACCTCCGAGGGACATACCTATGGACATGATGAGCATGGTGACGGGGAATGCGCCGAGGCTGCCCATGCCCAGGGTGGGGGTGTTGCCGTCGGTGGCGAACATCAGGATGACGAACACCAGGAGCAGCGTGGCGACGGTCTCGCAGAAGCAGTTGCGCCAGGGGTTGCGGATTGCGGGCATCGTGCAGAAAATGCCGAGCTTGGTGTCCGCATCGTCGGTGACGTCGAAGTGGTCCTTGTAGAAGAGGTACACCAGGATGGCGCCGAGGAAGCCGCCGATCATCTGTGCGCAGATATACGGGAGTACTTCCGCCCAGGCGAATTTGCCAGCCGCGGCAAGTCCCAGGGTGACGGCGGGATTGAGGTGCGCGCCCGAATAAGGGCCGGCGATGAATACGCCGCACATGACGGCGAATCCCCATCCGAGGGTGATGACCACCCAGCCGCCTCCGAAGGCTTTGGATTTCCTGAGGGTGGTAGCGGCGACTACGCCGTCACCGAGAAGGATCAGCACCAGCGTGCCGACCAGTTCGAAAAGACACTTGGTTATCAGACTCATATGCTATTTGGTTAATGTGCGTGAGATTGCCTGTTTCCAGCCTGCCACCGCGGCGTTTACGGACTCCTGAGGGGCTGAAGGGGTGAAGACGCGCTCGGCCTTCCACTGGGCCTTGAGGGATTCGAGCGAACTCCAGAATCCCACTGCGAGACCGGCGAAATATGCCGCTCCGAGCGCCGTGGTCTCCGTGACGACGGGACGGACGACGTCGGTGCCGAGGATATCGGACTGGAACTGCATCATGAGGTTGTTGCGGGACGCTCCGCCGTCAACCTTGAGGGAACGCAGCGAGATGCCGGCGTCGCGGCGCATTGCGTCCACGACGTCCATCGTTTCGAATGCTATGCCCTCGAGCGCCGCACGTGCTATATGGGCTGCGGTAGTGCCGCGGGTGATGCCGGTGATGGTGCCCTTGGCATACGGGTCCCAATAGGGTGCGCCGAGGCCTGTGAGGGCGGGGACGAGATAGACGCCGCCGTTGTCGGGGACCTGGGAGGCAAGGGCCTCTATGTCGGAAGATTGCCTGACGAGCCCGAGGCCGTCGCGCAGCCACTGGACGATGGATCCGGCCACGAAGACGCTGCCCTCGAGAGCGTAGTCCACGCGGTCGCCGATCTTCCATGCTATGGTCGTGAGTAGCTGGTTCTTGGAGGAAATGGCGTTGCTGCCGCTGTTCATGAGGAGGAAGCAGCCGGTGCCGTAGGTGTTCTTGACATCTCCGGCCTCGGTGCACATCTGGCCGAAGAGGGCGGCCTGCTGGTCTCCTGCGGCTCCCGCTACGGGCGCGCCGCCGAGAAGGTCGCAGAAACCATAGACCTCGCTGCTGGAGCGCACCTGGGGCATCATCGATGCGGGGATGCCGAGCAGGTTGAGGAGCTCTTCGTCCCAGCTGAGGGTGTGGATGTTGAACAGCATCGTACGGGATGCGTTGGAGACGTCGGTGCAATGGACGCGGCCGCCGGTGAGCTTCCAGATGAGCCAGCAGTCCACGGTGCCGAAGCGCAGGCGTCCCTGACGGGCGAGGTCGCGGGCGTCGTTGACGTTCTCAAGGATCCAGCGGATCTTGGTGCCGCTGAAGTAGGCGTCGATGAGCAGGCCGGTCTTCTCGCGTATCTTCTCCGTGAGGCCGAGGGCCTTGAGGGAGTCGCAGTACTCGGAGGTGCGGCGGTCCTGCCAGACGATTGCGTTATAGACGGGTTTGCCGGTCTCGGAGTCCCAGACTATGGTGGTCTCCCTCTGGTTGGTAATGCCGACGGCGGCGAGCTCGGACGCATCTATCTTGTTGTCCTTCAGGACACCGAGCATCACTTCGCGCTCGCTTTCCCATATTTCTTCGGGGTCATGTTCCACCCAGCCGGGACGAGGGAAATGCTGGGTAAACTCTTTCTGGCTTACGGCAACGGGCGTGCCTTCGTGATCAAAGACAATGGCGCGGGAACTGCTGGTTCCCTGATCGAGCGCAAGGATATACTTTTTCATAATCGTGCTTACAAATATAATTCTTTTTTGGTAAATTTGTAGGCAATATGACCAATGCGATGAAACACCTCAGCATCATACTTGCCGCAGCCGCAGCGCTTGCGCTCCTGCCGGCTTGTTCCACGCCTCTCCAGACCACCACCCAGACCAATAACCGTACATCCAGCCAGGCCAAGACGACCCCGGCTCCCAAGTCACGCCGCTTCCCTCCTGTCGAGCAGCAGGGCAATATCGCGATAGTGGCCCACCGCGGCTTCTGGAACTGCGAGGCCGGCGGCTGGAGCGAGAATTCCATCGCCTCGCTGAAGGCTGCCCAGGACGCCGGCCTGTGGGGCAGCGAGTTCGACATCCACATCACCTCGGACGACGTCGTCATCGTCAACCACAACGCCTCCATAAACGGCAAGAGGATTGCAAACCACAGGTTCTCCGATTTCGCTCGCGACCTTCTGCCCAACGGCGAGCGCCGTCCCACGCTTGATGAATATCTCACACAGGCGGCCAAATGCACCACCACGAAAATTATCGTGGAACTCAAGCCCCAGAGTTCCGAGGCCCGCGAGGACGTCATGGTCGCAAAGACCATCGAAGCCATCAAGGCCCACGGCCTGTACGACCCCGAGCGCGTCCTGTTCATCAGCTTTTCCCGCCACATCTGCGACCTGATCGCCGAAGGGCATCCCCAATTCGTCAACCAGTTCCTCTCCACCAACTTCGTGAAGAACGAGAATCCGGAGCTTTACGCCGAACGCGGAATCAATGGAGTGGACTACCACTATAAGATGTTCTCCATCAGGCCCGAGTACGTGAGCAAGGCCCACGAACTCGGCATGTCCGTCAACGCCTGGACGGTCGACAACGACGCCGATATCAAGGAAATGATAAATGTCGGCGTCGACGCCATCACCACAAACAATCCCCTCCGGGTGCGAGAGCTTCTCGGCAACAAGGAATTCAAAAAAAAACTATAGATATGATTAAAGTAAACCTCAGCGGCTGCAATTCCTTCGTAAAGGCAGCAGATTATGACAAATATGTATCCAAGGCCCTCGACGCATTCGACGTCCTGCAGTCCGAAAAGGGCGCCGGCAACGATTTTCTCGGCTGGAAGGCCCTTCCCGACGGCACTCCCGAGTCCCTCATCAAAGACATCGAGGCCGTCCGCGACGACTGGCAGAAGCGCGGCGTCAACCTCGTCGTCGTCATAGGCATCGGCGGCTCCTACCTCGGCGCCCGCTGCGCCCTGGAGGCCCTCAACCATCAGTTCATCCAGCCCGAAGGCCGTCCCCGCATCGTCTTCGCCGGCAACAACCTCAGCGAGGAGTATCTCGCCGAAATGATGGACCTGGCCGAGCGCAGCAACGTCGCATGCATCGTCATCTCCAAGTCGGGCACCACCACCGAGCCCGCGGTTGCCTTCCGTATCGTCAAGGAGCACATCGAGGCCCGTTACGGCAAGGCCGAGGCATCCGCCCGCATAGTTGCCGTCACCGACGCCGTCAAGGGTGCCCTCAAGACCCTGTCCACCCAGGAAGGATATCGCAGCTTCATCGTCCCCGACAACGTAGGCGGCCGTTTCTCCGTCCTCACTCCCGTAGGCCTCCTGCCCATTTGCGTGGCCGGCTACGACGTCCGCGCAATGCTTCGCGGAGCCGCCCAGGCCAAGGCCGCGGTGAGCGTACGCAGCGCCGACAACCCTGCGGTACAGTACGCTGCAATGCGCAATCTCCTGTATTCCGAGCTCGGCAAGAAGGTCGAAATCCTCGTCACCTTCAACCCCCGCCTCACCTACTTGGCCGAATGGTGGAAACAGCTCTTCGGCGAATCCGAGGGCAAGGAATGCAAGGGCATCTATCCTGCCTCCGCCACCTTCACCACGGACCTCCATTCCCTCGGGCAGTTCATCCAGGACGGCGACCGCTGCCTCTTCGAGACCGTACTCAAGGTTGAGAAAGCCGGCCGCAGCGTGGTCATCGGCTCCGATCCCCAGAACCTCGACCAGCTCAATTACCTCGCCGGCCAGCACGTGGAGCATTGCAACGCAATGGCGGCCCTCGGCACCAAGCTCGCCCACATCGACGGCGGCGTGCCCCAGCTGGAGGTCAGCATAGAGAAGATCGACGAGTTCACCCTCGGCGAGGCCTTCTACTTCTTCGAGGCCGCCTGCGGCGTGAGCGCATACCTGCTGGGAGTCAATCCCTTCAACCAGCCCGGCGTGGAGGCCTACAAGAAGAATATGTTCGCCCTCCTGCGCAAGCCCGGCTATGAGGCGGCGACGGAAGAGATACTCAAAAAGATCCAATAGTGACTTACAGGGAACTTTCACCGGACGAGTATGCGGACCTTTCGGCCCGCATACTTTATGAAGACAACCATCTGCTGGCAGTCTGCAAGCGCAGCGGAGAGATAATCCAGGGCGACAAGACCGGTGACGAATGCCTCGCGGACACCTACAAGGCCTTCATAGCGCAGCGCGACGCCAAGCCAGGGCAGGTCTTCCTGGGAATTCCGCACAGGCTCGACAGGCCGGTCAGCGGAATCTGCATCTTCGCCAAGACCAGCAAGGCCCTCGGCAGGCTCGGGACGCTGCTGCGCGAAAGCGGCGTCCACAAAACCTACTGGGCGCTTTGCTGCGCCAAGCCCGAGCCGCCGGAAGGGCATCTGGAGGACTGGCTCATCAAGAACGAGCCCAAGAACAAGTCGTACATAACCACGGAGCGTCCGGGGGCCAAACTGGCCAGGTTGAATTACCGCTGGCTCCGCAGTACTGACAATTATCATCTCGTTGAGGTAGAATTGCTTACGGGCCGCCACCACCAGATTCGCTGCCAGTTGGGTGGCATAGGATGTCCCATCAAAGGGGACCTCAAATACGGCGCTCCCCGCTCCAACCCCGACGCCGGCATCTGCCTCCACGCCCACGAGATACGTTTCGAGCACCCGGTCAAGCATACGGAGGTGCATATCGTCGCACCGCCTCCTGCCTCATGGCCGCTTTAGCGCATTTCAACGATCAGAATTCAGTTTCTTAAGCGACTGCACGAACTCGGTGGGGGTCATTCGCTCGTTGAGTTTGAAGGCCATATTGAAGGAGACTACCGTGTGGAAGCCGCACATTCTGGACACGTCGTTCATTTTGAGCGACGTGTCCTTCCGTAAAAGGGCAACTGCGTAGCGTACACGGTAGTAATTCACCAGTTGATTGAAGTTGCGTCCTGAATGGAAGTTGATCGATTTGGACAGATACATCCTGTTGGTCCGCGTGAGGCGGGCGAGGTCGTCGATCGAGAAGTCATCCTGGAGCCATGGCTTGCGTGTTTCCATTATCCGTATCACGTCGTTGTACAGTTCCCCGGAACGGCTGTCGGAGTCAACGTACTGGACGGGCTGGCGGTAGGCCGATCCCCGCTGGGTCTTGCGTATCAGTTCCTCTTTGTCCCTGCCTATCAGAAAGGTGGACCTGGTGTATATCCTCCGGTACTGGATGACATACAAGGCCGTGAGTAATCCGGCGTACGCCCATCCTCCCCACTCCGCATCGGAAAGGACCGGCAGGACCATTCCTGCCCAGAGGCAGACCCCGGCGTGCACCAGCGAACAATGGTCTTCCACACCCTGCCATACTGCCGATACGTGAAACAGCGGAGGCACCTGGGAGAACTTCATCCGGCTGCGCACCAGCAGGGATCCTATCAGGATTGAAGCCCCGACGGCAACCTGCCACGGCACAGGCACGTGCAGGAACTTAAGGCATACCGCCACGACCAGCGCCAGCCCTTCGAACTGCAGCGCCATCACCACCGGTTCCCTGGAAGTCGGATACAGCATCAGCAGCAAAAGCGCCCACCAAATATCAGTGCAAAGCCCGGCCCGGCCGAGAGGAAGCCCGCCGGAAAGCAAATCGCAAGAGACCAGCACCGGCACTGCGGCCAGCGACAAGGCTCTTGCGAGCAGATGAAGAGAAATTTTTTGTTTCATAACGGAGCCAAAAATAATCCTTGACTCCGAAAAACAAGAGGTCTGCCCGGGGGTAAATCCGGAGGCTTACAATAATTTCAAAACTTATTTTTTAATCCTGTCGAAACCCTTGCCGTAGACCCCCGTAACGGAAGTGACGGAAAGGAATGCATTGGGATCCACTTCCTTTACCATCCGAAGCAGGAGGCTCACGTCCGTCCTGCGGGTGATGACCATAAGTACTTCGGAAGACTGCTTCGTGTACCAGCCCTTGCCGTCCAGGACGGTGACGCCGCGATGGAGTTCATTGGTAATCTTGTCTGCAATCTCCGCGTACTTCTGCGAAAGGATGAACAGCTGGACCGACTGGCGGCTGCCGGACAGATACAGGTCAAGTACGGCGCTGTTGATGACGACGAGAAGGAAACCGTACACCACCGTAGTGACCTTCTCCGGCCACGGCAGCAACGATCCGTCGGCGGTATATGAAGGCACCAGGATGGATGAAAGGATGATGACAACATCCATCACCAGGATCAGGCGGCCGGGAGACACATTGCGGTACTTGTTGATTACCAGCGCGATGATATCAGTTCCTCCTGTGCTGCCGCCCTGCGACATGGCCATTCCTATACCCGTACCGGTGAGGATGGCACCCATAATGGTA
>JAEEGL011954570.1_pt1 | contig 20513 bp, 37 predicted proteins | sample 9134231 | NCBI WGS metagenome assembly JAEEGL01 (sample SAMN16246548, study PRJNA631951) | gut metagenome | biome: gut microbiome; feature: rumen; material: fiber-attached | host: Bos | place: Iran: Karaj | collected 2018-10
CTATGGTTAGTCTTTATTAAAATTAGGCTCTTAGGGTTAGCAAGCTTTTAATTAGTTAGCTTAGTCTATTGTATCTGCTGAAGTTCCAATGAAAAAATTATCTACTCTTATGGGTAATTTTGGAACTGTTTTATCTAACACTATTCGATGGTAGTTTTCTAGTAGCGTAATCCATGGATTTATGGGTGCTATTTAGTCTGCTTATGGATATGCCCAAGATTTAAATAAATCATTAAATAATATATAGATTGTTACTCAAATGAGTGATAATCAAATGGCTAAATTTGCTGAAACAGCGAATAAAGCCGCGAAAGCATTAAGTACAACTACAACTAGCTATACTGATGCAGCCTTAATTTATTATCAATAGGGTATTAGAGATTAGCAAGAAATTACAGAACGTACTAATGCAACTATTAAAATGGCTAATGTAACAGGATAGTCTGCTGAAACTGTATCAAATCAAATGACCGCCATTTGGAATAACTTTGCCAAAGGTGGAGAAAATCTTGAGTATTATGCTGATGTAATTACTGCTCTTGGTGCTGCTACTGCTTCTAGTTCAGAAGAAATTTCAAAAGGTCTTGAAAAATTTGCAGCTATTGCAGATACAGTTGGTTTAAGTTATGAAAATGCAACTGCGGCATTAGCAACTATTACTGCCACAACTCGTTAGAGCGCAGATACAGTAGGTACTGGTTTAAGAACCATTTTTTCTCGTTTAGAGAGCGTTTCTTTAGGTAAAACCCTTGAAGATGGTGTTAATTTAACTAAATATACAAAAGCTTTGGCAACTGTTGGTGTTAATGTATTAGACACTAATGGTTAGTTAAAAACAATGGATGATATTTTAGATGAATTAGGTCAAAAATGGGGTCAAATTAGTGATACTCAAAAAACAGCATTAGCACAAACTGTTGGTGGAGTTCGTCAATACACTAATTTAATGGCTTTAATGAATAACTATGATTTTTATAGAGAAAATTTAGATATAGCAAAAAATTCAGCAGGAACACTTGAAAAATAGCAAGAAACTTATGAAAAAAGTTGGAAAGCTTCAATTAATAGAGTAAGAGCTTCTGCTGAAACAATTTATAGTAGTCTAATTAATGACTAGTTTTTTATTCAATTAAACAATAATTTTTCTAAATTTTTAGATATTATAAATTAGATTATTACGGGATTAGGTGGAGTAAAAGGATTATTGGCTGGACTTGGTGGAGTTTTAGCATCTACTTTTAATTCTTAGATTACAAATGGATTATATAAATTTGGTACTGGTATTGCTGATTTATTTACTTTTAAAGGAACTGCAAAAGCTAGACAATAGACCGCTATTAATGATTTAGCAGGATTAATGGCTGGTGGAACCCTAGACAGTAAAGGGCATGTAGTTATGACAAATACATTAGCTGCTAATCCACAATTTAAAAATTATTAGAATTAGTTAAATTATTAGGCATAGTATATGGCTAATTAGGCATATATGAATCCTATGTAGTAGCAAATGTATCAGTTAGCCGATACAAATTATACTTAGGCTATAGCAAATGCTGCTAATAATACTACAAATTATAGTAATTTATAGAATCGTATTAGCACTTTAAGAAGTGCAGTTATTGGTGAAGGAGAGGCTTCTTGGCGGCAAGATCAAACAGCACAAGATAATTTTGCTGCTTTTATGTAGACTTAGATAGCTGCTGGTAGATAGATTGGACAATTAGAAGGTTTTAAAACTAATTTAGATTTTAGTAATGATACATATGCAAGAGAGCTAATTACAAAAGCAGCTGGCTTAGAAGGTTTATATAGTGGAGAATTATCTTCTGCCGGATTAGATAAATTAATTGAAAATATAAAAACAGAACGTTCAACAGCATTAGCCGGTTTTAAATCTACACATGCTGGAGAATATGGTGGAAATATTGATAGCTTATTTAGTGCTTTATTATAGAGTGGTTAGTTAGAAAGTTTAATGGAAGGCGATCCTGAAAAAATAAAAGCAGCTTTAGCAGAGGCCCAAAAAGCATCCTAGGCAAAATCACAAGGAATGAGATGGGCTTCTGGACTAACTAATTTTGCTGGCGGTTTGATGAGTGCTACTGCAGCTCAATAGGGTTTAGAATCTTTAAATTCAACTATTAGTTAGATTTCTAGTGGTTTATTAACTGGTAAAGATGCTGCAATTCAAATGGGTAGTGCTATTGCTTCTACTGCTTTAAATGGAGTACGTACTTTTACGTAGATGACAGCGGCACTTGGTCCTATTGCTGGAGCTATTGCTGCTATTACAACTATTGCTTTACCATATCTTATTGAAGGAATTGATAATTTATTTACAACCCCAAAAGAAGTTCTAGAAAATTTACATGCAAATACTGAATAGGCTGAATAGGCTGCATTAAATGCAAAAACAGCTTATGATAATTTAGTAAATGGGTTTTCTACTCATTCATCTTTATTAGATACATTAAATAGTTTAACATAGGGTACTCTTGAATTTGAACAAGCATTATTATCTGCTAATAGTGCTGCTTATAAATTAATTAGCGATAATAATTTATCTGCTGATGATTGGTATATTGATAGTAAAGGTGCTGTATAGATTAAACAAGAAGCTTAGACAAGATTATAGCAAGAAGCTTTAAATGAACAAAAACGTACTCAAAGTGAGGCTTATACAGCTAAGGCTATTGAACAAAATGCTTAGGCAAAATATCAAACTGATAAGGCACAAGAAATTTATGATGATATTTATAATTGGAATTATACTACTCAACGAAGAAAATGGGAGAGTGAAACTGGTTATAAATCTTAGCGAAATGATATTGAACGTTAGATGCGATAGTTATCAGGTAGCTATCAATATGAGCAAGATCTTTCATTAACAAATAATGCTTGGGCATTAGCAAATCATCCAGAAGAAGTTGCTGCTGCTCGAGATAGAATCGCAAATGTTTAGGCTTAGCTTAATGATTTTTAGTCTTAGCTAGATGTTTTAGATAGTTCTTTTGAATTTTCAGAAGCAAATATTACTAATTGGTCTAAATTAGAAAAATTTGCTAAAGAAAATGGAATGACTTTGGATGAAGTACGTTAGGGAATTACTTCAGGTGATTTATAGCGTTAGCGTATGATAGCAAGTGGGGCAGCCAATAATAATCGGATTGCTTTAACTAATAGTTTATTAGCTTCTTCTGGAAATTCATAGTTAAGTACTGCTGAATCTTTATTGGTAGATGCAATGAGTACTAGTACTGATTTTTGGAATTAGGTATCTAGTGCAGGTTCATAGGTGAAGGCATAGTTTGGAGCTGAATATGATAGTTTTTCTGGGGCAATGATTAAAGAAGCATATGAAGGTATGCTTGATTTAAATAGTGAGGCTATTTAGAGTTAGTCATTAACTTGGTTAAAAGATTTATATTTAGATAATGCAGGAGAAAATGCTCAAAAACAATTAGATGCATTAATCAATAGCGATGATTATAAAAATGCAAAAACTTCTGAATAGAAGAAAATGATTGCTAATGCTTTATAGACTTATTTAGCTACAACTGAACAAAAAAAATTATCTGATGAAATTATGAATTCAGTTCCTCCAAAATTGAAAAAAGAGATTGATAATTTTTCATAGTTAAATGCAGAAAAAGCAGCAGATTTATCAGCAGAACTATTATTACAGGATGATCCTTATGTCCAACAATTAGGAAATACTGTAAAAGAAAAATTTAGTCAATATCAAAAAGCCTTTTTAGAAGCATCCTATGCAGTAGCAGAAGATAAAGAAACTAGAGAAAAATATGATTAGTACGCTAAAGAACTATCTATTGAAAATATGGAGGCGGCAACTAATATACGAAATAGTTTCTTATAGGCTTATGGTTTAGACACTGGTAATTTAGTATTTGAACAAGTTGCTGATGACTTAGCACAAGGAAATACTGCATTAAAAACTGCTTTTTAGAATTTTGAATTTACAGGTAGTACTATTACAGATTTAGCTAATATAAAAGCAGGAAAAACTTCATTGGGTGCATTTGATGAAACTATTAGTGATAATCTTGCTGCAATGATTTATAATTCTATTCAAAAAGATATCGGAGCTCAAGGATTATTTGAAGAATTATATAATAGCGGAGAATTTGCTGATAATTTAAAAACTTTATAGAAAGAATTAAAAACTACTGGTGATATTGGTGTTGATTCAATTTTAGAAATGGCAGATGAAACAGAATTATTAAGTGATTACTTAAAAGTATCTGGAACAAATGCTTAGGGCTTAGCTAAGGCATTAGTTGCATTAGACTCTGGTAGTATTAGTAATGTTACTGATTCTTTACTTGCAGCATTATCAGCTGCTGGTGAAGTTGAAAATACATTAGCAGAAGTTTATAATTATATTGATAATTTTGAAGAAAAACGTAGTGTTTCTGATATTGGAGATTTCTATTCAGACCGTGCAGATGCTGTATAGGCTGGATTTGAATCTGGCATGTTATTAGATGAACCATTATTATAGTCTATGGAAGCATTTTTTGGTTCTACAAAAAGAGCTGAATATTAGCAAGCAATTTATGGTTTAACTGATGATAAAAATAGAACTCCTGAATAGATTTCAGATGATATAAATAATCAATTTGCAGAAGAAATTGCTGCAATGAAGAGTACTCAAGAACGTGGTAATTTAAGTGGAATGTTTGAATATTATGAAAACAAACTTGGTGAAGGTAAAGAAAGTATGTTTTCATATAATAAACAAACAGGTCAAGTTGAAGCAGTTGATAGAGACGTATTAGAATAGAATGGTTGGTCTAGTGAATCTGAATTTATTAAAGGTTTATAGGAAAATTATGGGGTTTCTGAATAGATGGCCAAGTCTATGGCTGCTGAATATGCTGTAACAAATGGTAATGCTGCTCAATTATGGCGTGAAACTGCTGCAAAAAATGGTGTTGCTGATTTATTAAGTACTGAATTTGGAGATACTTTAACTGGTTCTGAAGCGAGAGCATTTTATGATTAGTATCAAGATGTTATTAATGACATGTATGGATTTGAAGCAGAGACTGGTAAAGAAAGTTTTCTTAATAAATTAGCAGAGGATGCCAAAGAAACAGGAAAAGCTTTTGTAGATTTAGGTGAAGATTTTAAATTTTCTGAACAAAAATATTCTGACTTTGAAGACAGATATAATAAAAGTCGTAATAAATAGGAAGGAACATCAAATAGAGATTATTTAACATCAGATTTAAGAAATACCGGAGCTATTTCTGAAATTGAAGGAGCAGGAGAACTTCAAGGATATACACTAGATATTGAATAGTCAAAAAAATTTTTAATGTCTCAAGGAGCCTCTGAAGCTGAAGCTTATTCTTATATTGATTAGATGAAAGAAAGTCTAAAAGGAGCATCTGGTGAAGCGGCAGAATTTGCTACAAGTATAAAAACTGCTAATGGTGAAACAGTTTAGTTAACTGAAAAAACAGAAGATGCTACATTATAGATGTTAGGATTAAATAGTAGTGCAGAAAGTTTTGAAACTTATTGCACTAATAATGGCTTAAAAGGCACTGCGCAAGATTTTGAAAACTGGACAAAAAGTATTTAGGAATCTGAAAATGCATTAGCCGCAGCTTAGGCATAGACAGATATTTTAACAGATGCATTTGTATCTTCTTTTACAAAATTAGGAGCAGATGGCGTTGATGTAAAATTTAATGTAGATGAAACTAGCTTTGATTCTGTAAACAGTACCATTACAAATATTGAAAAAACACATGATACTATTATTACAGCTACTTTCCCAACATTAACAACAGCAGCAGATAAAATGAGCGCCTTTGTCGATAAAGAGATTACAATTACTATTAATCGAGGCGGCGATGGCTGGGAAATGCCATCGGTTGGAACTCATGGTGCATCTGGATATAATAATGCAAAAGGGTTTGCTGGTGGAAAACATTCTAATGGACAATATGAAGGTTTAGCCGAAGTAGGTGAACTGGGTCCAGAATTATTTATTCATGATGGTCAACCTTATTTAGCAGGTATAAATGGACGCACAAAAGCATATGTACATAAAGATGATAGTATTTATACTGCTGCTTAGACACAATAGATTTTGGCAGAAAATCCAAGTCTACAAGATATTCCTGGCTTTTCTGTTGGATATAATTAGGTACAATGGGGTAAAAATGGTGGAGCAAATGCCGGAAATGCAAAAACAAGTAAATATGATCCAGAACGTTATCACCTTATTACTCGTCAATTAAAAGATTTACAACGAGAGTATGATCGTTTAGATAAAATTAAAGAAAATTGTTATGGTACAAACAAACTTGAATCTATTCAAAGAGAAATTGATGCAACTAATGAATTAATTAAAGGATAGAAAGAATTAGTTAAAGAAGCAGAAGATTATTTAAAAATTGATACAGAAAGATTAAAATCTTTATTGAGTGCAGGAGAATTTTAGGTAGATGAAAATGGTAATTTACTTAATTTTGAAGCATTACAAGAAAAATATCGTAAAGCAGCAGAAGAAAGTAAAGATGAACATGCACAAGATGTTTGGAAAGCCCTATAGCAATATGAAGAGACTCTTGATAAATTACAAGAAGCAAATGTAGAAATGCAAGATCTCCTTTATCAAGAAATGGAATTACGTTTAGAAAAAATTACTACCAAGGTTGAAATAGCAGTTGATTTTGATGAACGTGAAATTAAATTATTAGACCATTATATTGATAAAATTGATGATAATATATATCATAGTGCTGATGTTTTAAATAAAACAATAAATAAATTAGAATATATTAATCATCAAATTGAAGATACCAGAGAAGGTATTAATGAAATTTTTGCTCAATTAAGTGATAGTCAAGGTAATCTTATTACAAAAGCTGATGGTACCGCTTATACTATTGATGATTGGCTCGGAATGACTGCTGAACAAAGAGATTTATTAGATATAAATGATAATTTTGGTAAATAGTTAGAAGAGTTTAGTGATAATATTCTTGAATATCTTGAAGACCTTGAAGATTTAAAAACTAAAGGTATTGAAGAACTTGGAGATGCCTTTGATGAATTAAATGATAATGTGCGAGATTCTCTTGATTTATTTGATCATTATGCTAAAGTATTAGAAAGTTTTAAAAATATTATTGAATTATAGAATGTTAGTCTTTCTTTAGAATCTCGTAATCTTATGAAAGATATTAATGAAAATATTCTTAATAATATGATAAACAATATTAAGGCAGAACAAGATAATTTAATTCGTTTAAATGAAAATGCAAATGAATTAAGAGAAAAAATTGCTAATACTACTGATGAAACATTAAAGAAAGCTTGGGAAGAATAGTTAAAAACTATTGAAGATGAAGTTCGTAGTACTGAAGAAACATTATTATAGTTATATCAAGATGGATTAGATTAGGCAAAAACTAATTTTTCAGATGCTTTAGAATTAACTATTGCTATTTATGAAAAAGCTATTGCAGGTGCTTATAATACTTTAAATGGATTATAGAGTGCTTATGATAGAAAAAAAGAAATTGATAAATTTTATGTTGATGATTATGAAAAATATTATCAAATTGCTAAATTACAACGTAATATTACAAGAGATTTAGATGCTGCCGCTCGAAATGGTAATAGACAAAATCAAAATATGAAAAAACTTTATGATGAACTTAATGCAGCGCGTGAAAATGGAGTTGAATTAACTGCTTATGATTTAGATATTTTTGCTAAACGGTATGAATATGAAAAAGCAGTAATGGAACTTGAAGATGCACGAAATGCTAAAAATGAAGTTAGATTATAGAGAGATGCAAATGGTAATTGGGGTTATGTTTATACTAGTTCTGCAGACGAAGACGATTTATTAAAGAAATAGCAAGCAGTAGATGATGCTCTTTATGCTTGGTAGAAAGCTACTCAAGATTAGTTAGATAAATTTAATGATGATATTTTTCCAAAAATTATTAATAGTATATAGACATTAAAAGATGCTTATGAAAGTGGAGAAGATATTCCAGAAGATATTCTTAATGATACTATAAAATTAGTTTCAATGTGGGGTCCACAATTTAAGAAAATTTTTGATGATGCTGCCGCTACTGTAGATCCAGCAATAGCAAAATATGGAGAAGAATTATTTGATATTACTGATAATATAAATGAAACAGTATTAGCAGATTTATTAGATACTTCTGATGGTATTGATGGATTACTTAATTTCTTAACAGGATAGTTAATAAATGCGGCTAATACTATGGCAAGTGAAAAAGAAAACTATGATAATAATGTATAGGCTATTAATGACTTATATGGTGATGATTTTCTTTCTATGATAAGTGAATGGAATAATTTAATAAGTGCAGAATCTGATAATAATTTAATATATACTGAAAATACAATTGAAAATGCTAAAAATACATTTGATGAAATATTAGCTGCGGCAATTGATTTTGAAAATAAGTTTATGGAAATTTATTAGCCAGTAATTGATGCAAATGAATAGTTGCTATAGAATATTATAGATGCATTATATATTTTAAATCATGAAACATTTGAAGGACCTATCCAAATAGATAACTTAAGTATTCCTGATTTAATTGGAGCAGATGCTAATGGTAATATTGTAACTTCTGCCCCAAGTACATCATCTACAACAACTTCTACTCCGCCTAAAAAGACTTCTACACCATCAACTGATGGTACAACCTCTACATCAACTGGATATGTTGGAGGAGGAGGGCGCTGGGTTCTTATGAGAATGGCAACTGGTGGATATACTGGTGAATGGGGTCCAGAAGGGCGTTTAGCAATATTACATGAAAAAGAATAGGTATTTAATAAAGATGATACTCAAAAATTATTAAATGCTTCTCAAATTCTTCGTACAATTGATTTACAAACTAATTTATTTAGTAAAGGATTTGGTAATATATTTACCCCCTCTTTAACCAATATGCAACAGCAGGCTTTAGATTAGAATGTACATATTGAAGCTTCATTCCCAAGTGTTACTGATCATAATGAAATTGAACTTGCTTTTGATAATCTTATTAATAAAGCATCTCAATATGCAAATCGTAAGAATATGTCTTCAATGACATTCTAGGATATGTATACAAGTAAATTCTAATAAAAATAGGAGAGACTATAATTAGTCTCTCCTATTTTTTTATTTTTATTTATATCGGTCAATATAGAACAATCTACTTGTCTTCTTTTTTATATTTTTATAGAAATATGAGAAAAAGGAGTGAGTAGCATTATGCAAGAAAGTGACTACACAGAAAATTTATTTCGCTCTATTGATACTATAATTGCAGAACGAGTACGTCGATTACCTTATGATATAACTGAAATAGTTGAAATTACCGATGCTCGTAATGCTGCTAATGGAATATATAAAATTTCTCCAAACAATTAGTTTGAAGAAATTGTATATTCAGATAATCCCACTTATGAAGTTGGAGATAAAGTTTATTTATTGCATATTGCAGGTAGTGAAAGACGTTTTATTATAGGTTTATATTTACGCCATAATGGCGGTCGTATAAATCGTATTTTTGAGTAAAAGGAGGAAAAATAATGGCAAGATTATATCCACCAGTTACAGAAGAAGTATTATCTGCTTTTTGTTTATCTTATAACGATAAAGGAGAAAAAACTGGTGCTTCTATAAATGTAAGTTTTAATTTAAATCGTGCAGTAGCAAATGCTGAAATTGCAGGTATTGCTTTACGTTTGCGTACCATATCAACAAATCAATATGTAATTACAGAAAACCTTGCTATTGATCCTAATACTGGGAAAAGTGAAGGAGAAGCATTGTCTTATAGTTTAGATGATGGAACTTGTATTTTTTCTATTACCGCTGAAAATAATCCAGAAGCAATTAATATGCTTAAAGTTGGATAGTTTTATAAAGCCCAATTGGCTTTTATCGGCTTAACAGGTAGTGTTGGCTATTGGTCTACTGTTGCTACAATAAAATGTGTTGCTAAACCAACTGTTACTATTGCTAATTATACTTCAAGTGATGCTAATGTTTTTACAAATGAAATTTTAGGTGAATATGTACAAGATACTAGTACTGGTGATAGTAGTGAAAAAGTATACTCTTATAGATTTTAGTTATTTGATAGTGCTAATAATTTATTAGATGATACTGGAGTTCAATTACATAATAGTAGTAATGATATAAATTCAAATTCTTCTACTGACGAATATTATTGTTATCGTGAATTAAATGAAGGAGAATCTTATTATATTGTTTATAGTGTTACAACTATTAATGGATTATTTGCTTCTAGCCCTAGATATTAGATTATCTCAGCTGATTCAATTGATCCAGAAGATAATATTACATTAATGGTAAGCAATGGTTTAGAAGAAAGTGTATATGATGGTGGCATTCCTACCGGTGGCTTTCCAGAATGGAAGCCTTGGGAAGAAGGTCTTATTAAAATATATCCTGATTTGAATGACCGTATTGAAGGAAATATGACTTCTTCGGGAGAAAATAAAGCTATTACAGGTAATTTTACTATTTTACGTAGTTCTTCAAAAGATAATTTTAAAACTTGGCAAGAGGTGCGTAGATTTAGATTAAATAATGAAAAACCATATACAAAAATTATTTATGATTATACTGTTGAACAAGGTATAACTTATCGTTATGCTATTCAACAATTTAATAGATAGAAATTTTATTCTAAAAAAGTTTATTCTTATAAACGTAATCCATATAATGGAGAAGTTTTAAAAGAAAATAATGCTCCTATTTTTAATGACATTATCGCTGATTTTGAAGATATGTTTTTATATGATGGTAAACGTCAATTAAAAGTTAAATTTAATCCAAAAGTTAATTCTTTTAAAAATGATTTATAGGAACAAAAGATTGATACTATTGGTAGTAAACATCCATTTATTTTTAGAAATGGTAATGTTTGTTATAAAGAATTTCCTATTTCTGGATTAATTTCTTTTTAGCAAGATAACGCAAACTTTTTTATGAATGAAGAAGACTATAACCAAATGAAATTAGAACGCTTTGAGAGCGATTTAATTCCTAGAAAATCAAATATTAATATAACTTATCTTGCTTTAACTAATATAGATAAAATACAAGAAGCTATTAATAATAATATTTAGTTATATATTTATAAATCTGAGTTGTAGGATGTGCAAAATATTAGTGGACATGAAAATTTGTTTACATAGGAATAGAAAATAAGACATTGGATATATACTCCTATAAAGACTACTGATGATGTTTTAAATTATTACAATCAAGGTTGGACAATTTATAAAAAAATTGAACAAGGAGTCGAAAATGGTGAATTAATAAATAAAGATTATTCTGTTCCTAAGACTTATAGTAAAACAGATTTAACTTCTGAAAATATTATGTCAGAACGTTATTTTAAATTATTAGTTCTTGATTGGTTAACAGATGGTAAACCAAAACTTTTCCGTTCTCCAACAGAAGGAAATTATATTGTACGTTTGCTTAATGTTAGTCTTACTCCTAAGACTGAATTAGGACGTATGATTCATGAATTTAATTGTACTGCTTATGAAATCGCTGATTTTAATTATTAGAGTTTAGTGGATTTAGGTTTATTGTCTATTGAAGATCCTGATGAAATTGAAAAACAATGGTTTTCAAAAGATACTAGTACATTATTTAATCCAGAAAATAAAAATGAATTAACTGGATATTATAATTTAGATTTAGAAAATAAAGATTTAGTAGGATTTTAGTGTACTGGGTTTGCCCCAGGGGATAAAATTCGTATTATGACGAAAGATTCTGCTACTCCATTAGAAGTTACTATCGGTACTACTGGAACTTATATATATGATGATGGGCAGCCAATTATTAGTATTATGATTCTTCCTATTGATGAAGATTTTGGTGATTTCCCTCGAAATATTTTATTAGCAACTTCTGGTTATACCAATCAGAAATTTGATACAATTGCTTCAATAAATACTCATACTCAAATTGGAGATCAGATTGTTGGGCCAGTGAATAATTATATGGGTAAAACTGTTGTTGGCTCTGGTTTATATTATACTTCACCAAATGTTGATTTAACTGAAGACTATAAATTAATTGAATTAACAGAAGATACTTATGCTCCTAATTAGTATTATACTTTTGATAAAAATGCAAAAACATATAATATTAGTAGTGATGAATTTGATCCAGAAAAAATATATTATTTTTATGGTGGAACATCAGGAGAAAAACTACGTATTTCTGAAATTTTACATTTACATGCCAAACGCAGAGAAATAATTCCAATTTTTTATAGTGAATTAACTAATCCAAATTCTGCAGGTATCCATGCTTTAACAGAAAATGAGCCTTTACCATAGTTTTGCTTAACTCCTTTTGGACAGGGATATATTAGAGGCAAATCTACTATGCCCGCATCCAAAGTGCAATGGAATACATCATTAGGTAATTTAACAGAAGAAGAATTAACAAAATCTAGAACTATACATGAATTAGTTGATTTTGTTATTTCAAAATGCAACAAAGATATTTTCTGTTTATTTGAAGTATATGTTCCAAATGCGACAAAAGATGATTGGGTTCCTTATATAGATAGAGGTTTTCACGGAGATATTTTAGCAGGCTCGATTTATGGTATTTATGACCCATGGTTATATGAGTAGCAAAGTTTAAAAGTTGATATTAAAAAGAAGCCTAATCTTGAATTATATATGGGTTGGTGGCCAAAAACACCTACTCCATATGCTGGGGCAAATCCATCTCCTATTCCTAGTGAAATTCCAGTTGTATAGAGTGATTATGGTTTATATGATCCAACTTTAACTTTTATTTATAATGAACAAAATATTGATGGAACAACTAATGAAAAATCGGTATTAATTGATTTAAGTGATTAGATTGAAATTACATTAGATAATATAAAACCCCCTAGTTCAATTCGTGTTGGTAATGGGGTTATTTTAGAACCAATTTTTCGTTTATAGTATATTGATTATACTATTGAAAATGAAAATGCTGCATTGAAGAATTTAAAAAATATTTATTTAAATATTAGGGCATAGGCCGAAGAAAATATTATAAAATATATTGCAGCTATTAATGCTCGCTCTCGTGGAGAGTTATTAGTTAAAAAATACAATATTTTATTATAGCAATTATAGGATTATGAAAATTATAAACAAGTAGTTAATAATTTAACTGATATGGCACGAGATAAACAAATAACAAAATTAAAATAGTATTTTATTGATGAAAAAAATTTAGTAAATATTTTATTTGTTTAGCTCCATATGTTAGATTTAGAATTATCTGATACTATTGGAATTCCATATACTAGTGATCAATATCATAGAGCTTATTATGAAGAAGATGGCAATATGATGTATACTACTAAAATAAATTATTTAGACTTTTTTAATTCTGAATATTTTAATGGGAACACCCCTTTAATTGCTACAAAAGAACATATCTTTAATGAGATTACTAGCTCATCAGAAACGGGTTATGCAGTAGCAAAAGCAGAAATTGAAAACACTTTTATTAAGCATATTCAAAATTCACTTAATTATAATTTTCCAATTTATATTGATAGAATAATTAGTAAATTAGCAAGTGAAGTTAATAGTATTCAAGTTCTTTTAGATGAATTAGGGAATAAATTATATGTTAGTCAATATTTAGAATTATTAGATAAAAAAGGTCATGATTTATTTTTTAGTAATTTAGAAGATGATAGTTTTAAAAATAGTTTGATTAGTGATGTATTCTGGGATGAAACAGATCAGGGAAAACAGTGGAAAAAAATAGAATCTCCAAAAAGAACTAATACAACTTAGCCTGTTTATACAGAAGCTAATGCTTAGGTATATTGGTTAGCTATCAAATCTAGTTCAAGCTCTAATCCTATAACAGTACCTGATGATATATTAAATTTAAAAAATACTTTAATTACATCTTCTCTCTGGGAAAAATATTTTTATTTTGGGACTGATGATTCTTCTACTCTTGTTGAATTGGGTACCCCTGTATATAATAGTATTACTAATAAATATTAGATTAATGATTTTAATAAATATTATCCATTTTTAAATCTTACTTCATAGATATCATTAAATTCAGAGTGTTTATTAAGAAGTTGCGAACTATTAAACAAAATTAATGTTAAATTAGATGAAGTAAATATGTTACTTACTAATGGTGGTAATGAAGCTCAAAGAAAAGCAGAATATACTAGACTTTATTCACCTATGACTTATGAACGTAGTGCTAGTGTTAATTTTACTACCTTAAAAACTGAATTAGAATTAGGAGCAGTTACAATTAATCCTAATACTGGCTTATAGACAATAAATAAACCATCTCATACATTAGAAAATATTATAGATACATTATATATGGATCCAGATATGACTAAGGCTGAAGCTATTGCAAATATAAAAAGTAGAAATATCTTTTTATCATTGCCTGGACCAAATAATAGCTTTGAAGATAAGAAAGATTTACAAGCTCTATTAGCAAATTATCTTGATAACTATTTAACTGCAACTGGTTCTCAATCTCCTTATAGTATTTATAAAGAAATTTGTGCTTATATTACTTATCGAGATGAACATAATAATGATTTATCAGATGAACAAAAAGTGATAATTCGTAATAAAATTAATAGTTTAATGAATACTTCTCCATATTAGGGATTTATAACTCAATTTAATTAGATTTCTACTTTTATTACTAATCAATCTAGGGCATATAGCGCAGTAGTGCAAGGAAATACAGTTTCTGCTGCAATTAATGAATTATCTATTTACGTAAAAGATTTTAATACATTAGTGCGCTTTATGAAAGATAAAATAAATCAATTTAAACAATTTAGAAATCGTTATATTAATACATCAGAGCGTTATAATGTTAGTGATAACATTAAAGAAATTCTTTGGGATGAATAGTAGGTTTATTCATCAGCACAAGATAGACTAAATGAAATTAAAAATTTATTTAGTCATTAGTTAGAAGCTATTTAGAAAGATGTTTTATTTGAAGGATATCTTGATTTCTTAATGTCTTATATAGATTATAATAAAACATCTAATACAACTAATAAAAAGAAATACTTATAGTTATTAGAAGAAGCAGAAGCCATGGCACAAGCAACTGTTAATGAAGAGTTTAGTCCATATAACTAGAATTTAATAGTATAGAACGCTTGGAAAAATTATTTAGATGCTTTAGCTACAACTTATAAAACTGAGATAAAGGAGAGATTTAGCTGATGAATCCATTACTTGATTCTGAATTTTTAGTAAAATTAAATAATGATAAAAATCGTACCATTTATGCGCATGTAATCAGTCTAAATCAATATGAACATCCAATAGAACAAATAGAGGGCGTAGTTACCGCAGGCTCAGTCACAATCGATGGTTAGTCTGCGGTTCGCCGCATTTGCTCTTTAACATTAAGTGCAAAAAATTTAAATATTAATAATGTTTATTGGGGTTTAACAACAAAAGTAAAAATTGAAATTGGTTTATAGAATAATGTTGAACCAAAATATAATGACATTATTTGGTTTCCATAGGGTGTATTTATTTTGACTGATTTCAAAACAACATAGACAGTTAATAATTACACAATTAATCTAACTGGTAAAGATAAAGGTTGTTTATTAAATGGGGATGTATCTGGTAATTTACCAGCACCAGTTAGATTTGATTCATATACAGATGCTTCTAATTAGTCATATACTATTGGGAGTAGTAATGCTTTTGCGCCTGGCGCATATAATAATTTTATAGATGATGAGGCGGCGGAAGCAATTTTAGCTGGTTTTACAGAACGCTATGGTAGTGATTATTAGTTTATTAGAGGGGCAAAAAAAATTATATCTTTATAGTATACTCCTAAAAATAAAAATTAGATAACTGGAAAAATTGCTTTTGATCAAAATGAAGAGGCTTAGAATATTAGTAGTTTAATTATCAATCCTCTTACTAGTGATCCACCTTATGATATAAATTTAGATGATAAAAACATTTATGGTTTTATCGTTACTGGAGCAAACAATGGAGATTAGTTTACTTGGGTAGTTGAATAGAAAATTCCTATTGCAATTATTATCCAAGAAATGCTCCATCAATTTGGACAAGAGCGATATTCTAATATTATTATTAGAGATATTGATCCATATGCTCTAGAAATGTTAGACAGTACTTATGAAGAACCTCATTATTTATTGCATAATAAAGATATTTATACAGATTTTATTACTCAACAAGAATTATTATCTAGATATTAGTTATACGAAGTAGATAATACTGGAAGTCAAGTAATAAAAACTGATGAAGAAGGAAATATTTCTAATATTATTTTTAGAAATTATGTTGATGAAGATGATATTTCATTAATTGAAATAATGAATGACAGTACATTAATTAATAATGTTAAACCACCTACTACTATTATAAAAAAAGGAGTTTTAGATACTCAATATACAGTTACTCAAATTTTACAAAATGAGGTTGCTGGATATGGTATGACTTTATTAGTTTATCCAGATGAGTTAATAGGTCAACCGGGTGAGTCAATTACCTCTATTTTAGATAAAATAGTAAATATGATGGGTGATTATGAATATTTTTATGACTTAAATGGTTAGTTTATTTTTCAAGCAAAACCAGCTTATATAAAAACAGCTTGGAATGGAAAAATATATTTTACTGATGAAAATTATATTGATGCTAGTGAATTATCAAAACGTGTAGCTTATACTTTTGATGATTCAGCATTAGCAACTTAGTATTAGAATACTCCAAATATGAATAATATAAAAAATGATTATATTATTTGGGGAGAAAGAAAAAGTTTAACTGGAAGCACTATAAAATTTCATGGTCGTTATGCTATTGATAATCCTCCACTGGAATATACTGATTTTAATGGATATACTTGGGCATCAAATAGAAAATAGTCATTAATTACTGCTATTTAGAAAAAACAAGAAGAAGCTAGAGCTAATTATATTCATATTTATAATTATCCTAAAGATTATGAACCAGAAAAAACAGGTTGGTGGGAAATTAATGATTGGGCAAATTATTATTAGTTAATGTTTGGTATTGATTTAACTACAAATGGTAGTATGATGTAGAAATATAGCCAAGAAAAAGGATATATAAAAAATGAAATAAATGAAAATAATGAAATAGTACATCGCTCTCTTTTACAAGAAATGTTAAATTACCCTAATAATATTGCTTATGGGAATATAACTGATGTAGTTGTAGTAGTTTATACAGACACAACTAAGTCTTAGATAAGATATGTGAATGGGCATGGAACATGCGTTCATTATTATGCTTAGTTTATGGATTTACGTAAATTAAACAAAGGATGGGGGTATTCTAGTATTGCTCGTAGTGAAATGACTTAGTCTTATAGTATTATAAATTCTTGGGATCCAAATAAAAAATATACATTAGAAAATAACCAAGTTATTTATGAGGGATACCATCCAGATTATACCACATCATTTATTTATAGGCCAATTTTACCAGATGAATTATCGAATTATTCTGATGAAATTATTTTAAATACTATCTATACTGATGCTCAAAATATGAATGGTAATTTTAGATAGTATGCAATAGCAGAAGATGTTGATTGGAGACATTTAATTCATATTATGGCAGATGACTGGTATTAGCATCATACTGAAGATGATTATGAAATTAATTTAAGAAAAAATAATAATTGGCCTGATCTAAACATTGATTTATTTCCATATGGACGCACAGGATTTGAGCAATATTACTTAGATTTTACTTCTATTGGTGGTTTTTGGTAGGATTTATATAATGTTTACAGTATTTTAGTAACTTATTATAATACTCATTCTAATTTAGTGCCTGAAGAAATTGATGAAAATTTAGATGATTATACAAAATAGCAAATTATCTATAATAAAACTAAACAAGAATAGGCTTTGGCAATTTGCTCTTAGCAAGATTATATAAATAAATTTTTTACTGGCGGTGAATATAAATATTGGAACCGTGATGTTATTGAAAATCCAGAGAAATTAACTTTTTGGTTTGATTTTTTCAAAGCCGATGAAATGGGAATTGGTAAATTTGCTGTGTCTGTCATTGGCGATCGGCCTAAAACGATTAATGATTCAAGTATAAAAACTATAATTTATAGAGATACTCCTGATGTTATTTATTGTAGCTTATCAGAATATCAATATTATTATAATCAAAAAATATTAAAAGATGGTTATATATATATCATAGTAGATGGAAATGGAAAAGGATATTTACCTAATATATTAGAATCTGATGATATAGATACAACTAGTTTTATAAGTAATATAAAATAGAATTTTATTCGTTCAATAAGATATAAAACAGTACATGATGAAGCAGATAACATGCTTTATCAATATAGTTATTATAATGATACAGTAAATCTTAATAGTGTTCCTATTTATTATTTATAGCCTAATACTATTATTTCTACAAAAGATGATTTAAGTAAAGTAACTGGTTATTATGTTATAAATAAAATAAATATTTCATTAGCATATAATGGTATGATGTAGATTACTGCAATCAAATCTCCAGAACGAATTTATTGATAAAAAGGAGTGAAAGGAAGATATGGCAGCAACCACTGAGTTAAAACAAAAAGTATACCAATTTAAATACTATGGTTCAGATAGTACAAAAAATGAGCCAGAAGGAAATGCTTGGATTGGGCTTTCTAGTGATGCTACAAAATCAAGTGATTTATTAGCAAAATATGGCGCTGCGGTAAAAATTGGTATTCAAACATTACCTGGTATAAAATTTTATATATCAGATAGTAATTTAAGTAATGGTATTATTATTGACCATACTGGTGTGTATGAGTTAGATTTAAGGAATACCACTACGGCAATTAGTAATTTACGATTTGACGCAGCTTCATTAAGTAGAATTGATGAAGTAGATAATGCAAGTTTAATCGTTGATGTATTATGTAATTCTACAAGTGATGAGGCGGTGAACTAAAAATGAGTTTTTATGGAAATATTAAACGTGTACAATCTAGTCCATATGTATTTGATAAATATTATCCAAACCGCGCCGCCATGGAAGATGCTGTTCTTACAGATAATGTTTATATTGGAAGATATGTATTAGTAAAATATAATATAAAAGATGATTGGAAAGTAGAAGATTTCCCATCTGGTAGCGGAGTTTCTATTGAGGATACTCCTACATATTTTGATAAATTTACTATAGCAGAAAATTCAAGTAATGCTGGAACATAGATGAAAAAAGTTTATATTGGTTATGAACTTAATGCTCTTAAAGATATTAATAAATATAATGATACTTTTGATGCTACTGTTTGGCAAAAAATTTATACTAATACTGCCGATGGAGATTAGTTAGAAAAATATATTATGGTAGCAGAGTTAAATGCTTCTGTCCCTCGTATGGAATTAGATGTCATTAGTCCAAAATATACGGATGGATAGAGAATTTAGGGCGAATTAAATGAAGAGTGGAATGAACCACAAGTTTTACCATCTATTTCTAGTGAAGATGCTTATGTATTTTAGATGCCAAATGTTTTACATTTAGATGTAGGAAAAATGAATGAAAATTTCTATGCTAAATAGTTAATTAATCCAGGTAAAAGATGGCGCATGACTACAGACTTAGATGAAAATGGGATTGGTAAATCTACAAATCCAAATGCTGATCAAGGTGGTGGTGGATTAGCAGAAAATGCTATTAGCCATGAAGATATGTTAAGTGATACTTATAACTATATGAAATGGAAAAATTTCAGAATTAATCCTGCTACTGGGCAAATGGAAGAAGTAAATAGTGCTGGTCCTATTGATGGGAAAAAATTAGAAACAAAGTTATATGCTTTTGGACAATTAATTAGTGATTTATATGATGCTCTTTATGGAGTTCCTACAAAAGCAGATGGCCCAAGACCTTTCTATACTGATTAGTTAAGTGAGGTTTTATCTAATTATGATAAAGGTTTAGTTGGCATTTTATCATCAATTGCAACTGATATGAAAGGTGATGGCTCTAAAGACTATTATGGACGTACTTTATTGCCTGGAATGTATTATTATTTTACTTCTTCTTGGAATAGTGCTGATGAAAATCCAGATAATTTTATTGAGAATATTCCAGAAGTAATAGGTAGTCAATCAGAAAAAACTGCAGGATAGGCTCATTTTAGAATTAAAAATTGGAGAACTGAAACCATAAGCGGTACTAATTATATAGAATAATGGACAAAATAATATAATTTTTTATATTTATTTTTAATATATATATAGATAAGATATTTTTGAGGAAAGGAGAAAAAGAATGGCTTTCGTAAAATTTTCTCGTGGTCTATTATCTACTTATAATAGTTTAAACAGAAAAGATCCTGACACTTTATA